>Ga0302215_10000989_pt1 | contig 20648 bp, 16 predicted proteins | sample II_Fen_N3_1_FD_194580 | JGI IMG/M metagenome (GOLD analysis project Ga0302215, IMG submission 194580) | Peat permafrost microbial communities from Stordalen Mire near Abisko, Sweden - II_Fen_N3_1 | ecosystem: Environmental > Terrestrial > Soil > Wetlands > Permafrost | place: Sweden: Abisko... | reverse complement strand
TCCCTTTTGCAATATATAAAAAGAAATGTTCGGCAATAAATTGCTCTGGTGAAATTTCAGGTCCGATATAACAGGATTTTATTTCAGTTGATCTCATTTTATGTTTCCGAATTTAATCATACTTTCTGTTGCAGCAAGAATGGCTTCTTCATTTGTTGCTACCGGTATCCATTCCAGCACTTTCTTCGCCTTTGCATTACTCACATTGCGGCTTGCCTGTAACATGGAAGCGATTGTTTTTGCTTTCAGGCTAAATAATGCTGCCAGAAAAACAGCCCAGTCAGGTAATGTTTTGGCAGAAATATTTTTTGCAACGTCAGGCATTTTCTTCCTTAGTAATAACGCTATTTCGGGCAATGTTATTTTACCGCCTGCCAATGCTAAAAAACGCTGTCCTTTTGCCTCTGGATGAGTCATGGCCCGGATGTGTAAATCGGCCACATCACGAACATCAATAATATTCATTGCCAGATTTGGAACAGCCTTCATGGAGCCGTCTAATAAATTCTTCAGAAGCTCAAATCCGCTTGATATGTCCGGTCCCAGAGACGGTCCAAAAATTCCAACGGGATTAATAACACTCAATTCTAAGCTACCTCCTTCTTCCCGGATGAAATCCCAGGCTGCACGTTCTGCCAATACTTTTGATTTGTTGTAAGATGACAAGCCTTTTTCATTGGGGTCTGTCCATTCTGCCTCTGTTATTACGGTATGTGGGTCTTTGTGGCTGTAACCCACTGCCCCAAAATTGGAAGTCATTACCACGCGCTTTACACCTGCATTTCGTGCTGCTTTCAACACGCGAATGGTACCATCCACTGCAGGACGTATCATTTCATTTTCATCTTTTGGCAACGTAAGAAAAATCGGTGATGCAACGTGCAATACATAGTTGCAACCTTTCATAGCTTCGTCCCAGTTATTATCCTTTGTCAAATCCGTCTCAATGAATGTAAGGTTTTCTTTCAGATAGCTATCGGAAGAAGCAATGCCTCCTGTCTTCAGCATGTCAATGACTTCATTTTTCCTGTTTATTGAACGAAGTGTTGTTTTTACGATATACCCTTTTTGTAATAGTTGAACTATGCAATGCGCTCCCACAAAGCCTGTTCCGCCTGTTACCAGGACTGTTTCTGAATTTTCCATTATCTGAAATTTTTATGTTGTAAATGTCTGTAATGTTGATGATGCAAAGTTACACGTATAAATTTCAGTTTGCTTTGTTCAAAAGTCCAAAGTTATTGTGTTGAGAAGTCCAAATGCAGGATTGTTTTACCTGCAAAGTCAGGTTTTATTTCAGTTAACGATTTTGGCTATAGGTTTTGGTATTCAACGTTGAGTAGTATTATCTGTGATAGTTATAGTTCCTGGCACTGATTACAAACCTTCACCAGCATGAGTTATACTCTATCCGGTCACATCTCTTTTTTATTTATTTATTGCCTGGTAAAAATGTCTCAACGACTTCATACATTCCAGGCTCAAATTTTGCAAACTCAAGTGCCTGTTGCAGGTAGGGTGAAGCAGTAGCATTGTTCCGCATGTTCTGGTAGTCTTCCATACTTCGCCATTGAGCATACATAGTCACTTTAGTTCCGTCAAGGCTTCTGTGCAGACTCGACGAAATAAAGCCCGTTATATTTTGCACACTACTTTTTGTGGCTAAAGTTAATAAGTCCACCAGTTTTTGCTGGTTCGCCGGTTCAACAGTGAACACATTGACGAGCGTTAAATACTTGTTCTGTTTGGAAATTATGGTCATCTTTTTTATTTCTTAAGTGTGTCAATAACTCTTATTCTGAACTTGTGTGGTTTGGGGATCATACATATCATAAGGTCCGCCAAAATACAATAACCGAATTTATCCTGTTATTGTTTTAAAGCGCTGTCAATATGGATTGCTTCTTAGAAGAATACAAAAAATAGAATAGTAAAATACTACACAGAATAAAGTCTGGGTTAATACAAATAATCAATTAATATACCTATGATTCATTGTTATATTGTTGTTTTAAATAAATGGAACAATTTAATGTTCTATTTATTCGAAAGCAATTGCTTCTTACTATCTGTCGCCGCTACGCGGCTTGAAATCCTTTACTTGAACTTTTTTCTGTGCCTGGGAAATGTTTATTTTCTTTCGTGCCTCGGCAATTTTATTACCAATCATTTTAGTAGTTAACATAATACTATTTTTTTTTGTTTTAATTTATTGACGCAAAGATAATCGGATTCATTACCAGAATCAAAAAATTACAACTACTAATAATTGTAATTACGCAACTTTTAGTTGTTATTTGACAACTATAAGTAGTATGTATCGGAGTTTAAGGTTAATGCTTTTTGTTGACAGAAAACCACCTGCTAAAATCTGAAATTATTAGCAGGTGGATTATTTTGCAGTCTATTTATAATTGCCAAAATTTTTGGGAGGGTTTTTATTGAATTTTTGTTATTTCAGGATTTGCTCTAAAGCCTTTTTGCCATTTAGATTATCTGGATTCAGTTCAATCGATTTTTGGTACATTTTGATTGCTTCGTCCTTTTGCTTTCTTTTTAACAAGATGCTGGCATAATCATCATAGGCCTTCCAGCTTTTTGGAAAGAATTCTGTGTTCAATTTATAGGCTTCCAACGAATACTGCTGGAAATGGGTCCTGCTAAATTCAAGGCCAACCCTAGCCATGTCTCTTTCTGTCAATACATATTGTACGGTATCCGATAGCATCTCCCGTAAACGGGAAAGCGCAGGTTCCATGCCATTCTGATATAAACATCTTGCGAACTCAAAAGCAACGGACTTTTTATAAATAACAGATCCACCATTCATCATCTGTAATACAGGTGAGATATTGAAACTCGGATTTTGTATGTTTTGTATTATTATCAGAACTTGTTTCTTATTTAAGTCTCTAATAAAAAAAGTGGTTACTCCCGGAGCAGAGCCGGAATGTGAAACTGTTATTCCCCCGGTTGAATCTTTTTCAATGAACCAACCCAGACCATAGGAACCTACCACCGCTTTGTTGTCTTTTCCATTATTGAGTTTAACCGGCACGAATGCCTCCTGCAGTGTTTCCGGTTTTAATATTTTTCCGGAATAAAGTGCGTTGTCATAAGCCAACAAATCATTTATACTACTCACTACATTTGAACCGCCTATTAGTCCGGTTGAATTGTATGTAAATTCCTTCCAGTCAGGTAATGTGTCCATTTGTTGCAGTTTCATTTCGTAATGATTGCTATACATATAATTGATACAGCGGTCCCTGTCGGTTTTCTGAGATAACGATGTCTGTACATAACTATGTGTCATGCCGGCAGGAATAAATACATGTTGCTTCATATAAATACCAAAGGGTTGTTTACTTATTTTTTCAACCAACATAGCCAATAATTCATATCCGGTTGTAGAATATCCCCACCGTTCTCCCGGTTTAAATTTCAACTCTTTATTTTTCTTGTAATTTATCAGAGCCGGGATAATATCTCTATTGGTCAATATTTTATCAGGGTTTAATGCGATTATCGAATCTAATAATTCTTCATTATCCGGGAGACCGGAAGTATGGGATAACAATTGTTTCACGGTAATTCCAGGGTAAGGAAACTCGGGAATGTATTTTACAAAGACATCATCCAGCTTGAGTTTTCCCTGTTCTTTTAGCTGCAGAACTGCTATGGCAGTTAAGGTTTTTGAGACAGATGCCAAATTAATAAGAGTAGAATCGGTATTTTTAGTCTTATTCTTAAAATCAGCATATCCAAATGATTTCTTATAAATTATTTCCCCTTTTTCGGCAGCTAAAACGCTACCGTTAAATTCCCGGTTTTTAGCTAAATCGGAAAAATATTGATCCAGGTTCATTTGTCTGTTTTGAGCAAAAACACTCATTCCACTTATAAGAACTAAAAGAAGTAATTTATTTTTTTGTTTCATTTTTTTGTTTCATAATTAGTAAGATATTTAACCTAATTGAAAACTCTGTAGACAGATAATAGATGGATTAAGGCATTTTTACCTTCCTAAATTACCGCAACAATATCCGATATCCGCATCTCTCCGGCTTAATATCCAAGAAGATACAATCATGCAGGAGCATGGGTAAATTTAATTAAGTTCCTCAGCCAGCATTAAAATAATTCCCTCTGGTCCACGAATGTAGCATAACTTATAACTTTTTTCATACTTTTGTATATCGCCAAAGATTTCCATACCCTTCTCTTTTAATCCGGCAACGACTGCTTCAATGTCATCAACAGTAAATGCAATATTCCGAATGCCAAAAGTATTTGCTAAAGGAAGTTGAATCTCTTGTTCTGAAGATGGGTTGTTGTACTTGATGAGTTCTATATTTGACCCGCCATCCGGCGGTCGCAGGACTGCAATACTTGATCTGACATTGGTTAGTCCAACTACCCGATCAACCCACTTGCCTTCCACTTCTGCTTCCCCTTGTAATTCCAGTCCAAGATCCAGAAAAAAAGCTTTAGCGGCAGGAAGATCATTAACAACTATCCCGATATGATCTGTTTTTTGAATATTCATAACTCAACCCTCCTTCCATTTGTAGTGTTGTAAGCCATTGGCTTCGTTTAATTTCTTTTCAGCGTATTATTTGCCCTAATTTGGAGGAATTGTCTCTCATATTCTTCCTCCTTAAAACCATAAGTTCAAAATTCAGCTTTATCTGAATCTCTAAAGAACAAAGTTACACCCTGTTTAGTTCCAAATGGATCTTTACTTTTTTCGTTACCGTATCCATAGTCAGTATCCATTTTTTAAAATTGATACAGAGACCATGCATACATAGTTTTTAAGTTGATGATTGCAAACAGCAAAAAGTATTATTCGTTCTGTTCTTTAATTCCGGGAGAAAATATCTCCACGACTTCATACATTCCCGGGTCAAACTTTGCAAACTCAAGTGCCTGTTCCAGATAGGGTGAAGCTGTAGCATTATTTCGCATGTTCTGGTAGTCTTCCATACTTCGCCATTGCGCATACATAGTCACTTTTTGTTCCATCAAGGCTACGATGTAGACTCGACGAAATAAAGCCCGTTATATTTTGCACACTACTTTTTGTGGCTAAAGTTAATAAGTCCACCAGTTTTTGCTGGTTCGCCGGTTCAACAGTGAACACATTGATGAGCGTTAAATACTTGTTCTGTCTGGAAATTGTGGTCATTTTTTCTCTTTGTTAAATGTCTGTCAGGTGAGCATTTTGTCGTCTGTTTTTATGGTGTATATCATACTGTTTATGTCATTGTCTGAATCAGAATTTACAAAATTTTAAAATTATCAGAATGAAGACATAACTCTACTCATATCTTATCCTTTTCCCTTTATGCCAGCTTTTATTCTGTAAATTCATTAATTCTGTAAATTCTGATTCAGACAACTATAAAAGCATTAGTTACTAACTACCCTTAGAACCTGCGTGTTATCAATTCTATTAATTTCCATTAATCCAATCAGTAGCGGTTTTTTTTGCTGTCCCTTTTAAATCAACAATATCTGGAATAATCGGAACCCCATAAATTTTCTTATTCCTGTCAGCAAATTTACTTACAGTTAATAATATCACAGCACTATCACTCAACTGAAATTCACGGTTTGCAGTCGAATTACCATAAGTGGGCCCTCCAATTAAACAAGAATTCTTGATGCCTATAAATGAAACTGCAGTTGCTTCACCAGAACTACATGTACGATTGCTAATAATTACTGCAAGTTTTTCAATTTTGTTTTTTAATTTGTAAGGAGTATTTAATTTCATTAACCGATTTTTTGCACTAAATACACTGCCTTTGGAATACCCCCAGCTTATAAAAGTATTATTGTTATTTGCAAAATAACCGGCGATTCCATCTCCAAGAATTGGACCTAATCCTAATAGCATTGGCCACATATTTCCTCCTGTATCATCTCCTAAATCGACTATCCAACACTTAATATTATTTTTATCTAATTCTCTGATTGCATCCTGAATTTGTTGTGCAAACTTATAAGCACGTTCATTTAGGTTTCCACTAAATCCCGGAATTTGAATGTATCCTATTCTATTATCAATTAGTTCTGTTGAGATTTCAGGCAATGATAAATTAGGGTCATTATATATTTTACCTTTTTCCGGAGTCCTCAAAAAGCTGTGATGATCTCCCAATTGTCTTAATGCATATTGAATAGCCGGATAAGTATCTTTGATGCTTTCTGCGTCTTTGCCCTCTTCTAATACATCGTTTCTGAATTTTATCCAGTCGATCGAGTTTTTATTAATTGAATTCTCTTCAAGAATATCAACCGCTCTATTCAGATAAGCATGAGGTGTATTGCAGCTAACAAAAAAACAAACTAAAGTTGCTAAAATTATATTTTTCATTATTTTCATTTGTCTTGAGTTTTTATTAATATGTCATATAACGAACGAATTATGGGCTTTGGCATTAGAGTTATACGGAATGTTCTATTTGCGGGATCATCCACAGTATTTGTCTGAATCAGAAATTACAAAATTTCAAAATTATCAGAATGTATATATAATTCGCGTATTTTCATTCAGTTTTTATTTTTTCCATTCTTATCTTATTCTGTAAATTCAATAATTCTGTAAATTCTGATTCAGACAACTAAATTACAGTCAAATTATTCAAGAAACCTTTACCTCCATCAGAGTCTTCCATGCAATACAATCATGTTGGAGCAGTGTTCTTCTATCCCCTGTCATTCAACACCCTGCAAATGTATCAATAATTTCACAATTGCATACAAAAGCCAACTCATTTATTAAAATTAAGTATAAACTGTCCGTTTTTAGGGAGAAGCTTTCGGAGTATCCTTTTCAATTGTACGGGCTTCACGGGATGTTGACCTGTTTGACATGTCTCCACCACCCGTTCTTTTTTTTTCTACTGCTATTTTATTTTTTTTCCTTCCTTATCCCACCTATATCCCATCCTAATATTGATATGGGATATAAGTGGGATATAGGTGGGATATCTATGGGATATCTAAGGAATATCTTAAAAGGGGTGATGAACAGATGACACAGGGCTGGATGTGAAAAAGTCCGGGAAATCATATGATTTTCCGGACTTTTATTAATAGAATTATTGCAAATTTTAATCGAACAGGTTTAACTGGCCTGTGATATCATCCTTGATTTTCTTGTTATCAATAATCTCACCTTCCGAATCGGTATATGGTTCAGCCGGTTTGACGGGCTTTTCTTTCTTTGGTTTGACTTGCTTTGCCGGAGTGGGTTCAGGAATGGCAGTATCAGGTTCAACGGGTTTGGCAGGGATTTCAGGATCCACGATGTCTTCATACTCTTCCTCAATACCTGTTTCTCCGTTCAGTTCGATATCTTCAGGACCTTCATTGTTCTCACCGCCATTATTGTCGTCATCATCCTCCGATCCTTCATCGTTTGAAGGGGCAGGAGCAGGGGTATTAAACCGGATAGGTTCAAGCTCATTGATGGTTTCAACCTCGAACGTTGACAGGCGTTTTCCTTTGGCCTTATAGCTTTTAACACCGATAAATTCTTCGGCATCCACTATGAGTGTTTCCCGGTATGCATCGTTGCCACCGAATACCACTTCGAAACGTGGAAAGTCGACATCAGACATTAATAACAGGCGTGAATCGGGACTCTCACCCAGGAAATCCAGCGGTTTCACCGAAGGTTCAAGCTGGAAACGCTTCAGGTAATTGAATTTCTGTTCGGCATCGTATAATACCACTGACCAGACTTTATGAGGATCGAATTTTTCAATCACCAGAATGTCTTTGTCGTAATGGTTAGCCAGATCGAAATTGCTGGTATAATATTTCCCTTTGCCGGAAACCACCAGGATGGATTCATCACTCTGGAACTCGCCAAGATACTCGCCCCGGCTGTCATAGTTCAGGCGCAGGACATCGCGGTCGAACCATACCTTACGGCCGCCAAGGGTGGAACCGCCCTTTTGTTTCAGGGCAATTTTATGAATGTCGTTTTTAGTCAGGATATTCCCCATCGACTGGCGTCCTTTGATTGCAATTTCGCAGAAGTCTTTTTCAAAAACCAACTTGTTCAGGCGGGGTTTTGGTTTCAGCGTTACCCGGATTACTTCGGCTTCGGCATTCGGATTGACCGTGAAATAAACCACCTTCGAACCTGACGTTCCCTGGGTGATGTCGTAGTCCTTTTCGCGGGTAATGCCGTTCACAGCAAAACGCTTAATGTAATAAGGTCCGGTCTTGCCATCGCGGTACACGGTGTTATACACGGTACGCTTATCATTTTTCTTGAAGACGTCGAGATGAAGGATATTTTTGCCGACAAACATTTTATCGACCACTTTCACAATCTTATACCTGCCATCTTTAAAGAAAATGATAATATCGTCAATGTCGGAACAATTGCACACAAATTCATCCTTTCTCAGTGCAGTGCCTATAAAGCCTTCTTCGTGGTTGACATACAATTTCTCGTTGGCTTCCACTACTTTGGCAGCCACGATGGTTTCGAAATTGCGTATTTCGGTCAGACGGGGATGATCTTTCCCGTATTTGGCTTTTAATCCAAGGTACCAGGCAATGGTAAAATCGATAATATTTGCCAGGTGATGATTTATTTCTTCTATTTTTTTCTGAATAGCCAGCAAGGTGTCGTTGGCCTTGTCGGTGTCAAACTTAGTGATTCGCATCATCTTTATCTCGAGCAACTTCAGTATATCCTCGCGGGTAAGTTCCCGGATAAAATCGGGCTTGAAAGGGTCGAGACGTTTATCGATATGGGCAATTACCTCGTCCTGGGTATTGCTTTCCTCAAATCCTTTGTCTTTGTATATGCGGTTTTCAATAAATATTTTTTCGAGCGACGTAAAAAACAATTGTTCCTCTAATTCATTTTTTTGAATTTCGAGTTCAAGCTGCAACAACTCTACTGTGTGTTGACAGCTGATTCGTAACATTTCGCTGATGCCGCAAAACCGTGGTTTGTTGTCGTGAATGACGCAACAGTTGGGTGAAATGCTGAGTTCGCAATCGGTAAAGGCAAAAAGGGCATCGATGGTTTTGTCGGAGGAAGAACCGGGAATAAGATGCACCAGGATCTCCACATTGGCCGACGTATTATCGTCCACCTTGCGGATTTTGATCTTGCCTTTATCGCTGGCACGGATAATGGATTCAATCAGTTTGGAAGTGTTGGTGCCAAAAGGTATTTCGGTAATGGCAAGGGTCTTGTTATCCAGCTTGCCTATTTTAGCGCGGATTTTTACAGCACCACCCCGTTCACCATCATTGTAACGGCTGACATCAATGGAACCTCCCGTTTGAAAATCAGGGAAAAGGATAAACGATTCCCCTTTCAGATGTGCCACACACGCATCCAGCAATTCGTTGAAGTTATGAGGCAGAATTTTTGAATTCAACCCCACAGCAATACCTTCAACCCCTTGTGCCAGGAGCAGCGGAAATTTAACCGGCAGGGCTATCGGTTCCTTGTTACGGCCATCATAGGAAGATTTCCATTCGGTGGTCTTAGGATTAAATACCGTTTCGAGGGCAAATTTAGACAGACGGGCTTCAATATACCGGGGAGCAGCAGCACTGTCGCCGGTCAGGATATTTCCCCAGTTTCCCTGGCAATCGATCAGCAGGTCTTTTTGCCCCAGTTGAACCAGGGCATCACCGATGGAGGCATCCCCATGAGGGTGAAACTGCATGGTATGACCTACTATATTGGCCACTTTGTTGTATCGCCCATCATCCAACCGTTTCATGGAATGAAGGATGCGACGTTGAACAGGTTTTAACCCATCGTATATATCGGGAACAGCACGTTCAAGGATAACATATGAAGCATAGTCCAAAAACCAGTTTTGGTACATGCCCGACAAATGATGTTTCACAGCATCCGTACTGATTTTAGGTACTTTATAATTGGAATGGGAAGCAGATTCAGCATCCTTTTCGATGTCAGCAACTGCTTCGGTCAATTCGGTTTCTTCCTCTTCTGAATCAATTATTTCGTCTATACTCATTGATAAAGATTATTTTTTTAGTTTCCAAAATCCCTGAAAGGAGACTCAAGATTCATGTTTTAAAAGATATTAGTAAAATAATATGATTATGATACTTACTTTAACTTTGTTATATTTGTTATACCAAGAGTCTTAAAATTTACTATTGTGGAAAAAAGAGGACTCTTCGTTTTTTCCAATTCCAACGACAAAAATAAGTAAAAATAAGAAAAAAGACGTAACTTTGCGTTCATATTTTTAAAGTTGCAAAGTTAATGATAGCATAAAATTAGTTCAGAACTTAAAATTGATTTACTTATGAATGCGAAAGTACTCCTTTTTGTGTTTTTAGTTAATTGTTTTTTTGCTAATTCACAAACCCTGATTATTAAAGCAACAATAGAAATTGCCGAAGTATCCTGCGAAAACGATACGACGACAAAACTGATAGATTTCCAGAAATCGGAAAAGAACCTATACCGAAGCGTGAAGAGCTTCACTTCCACAAAATGCGACAATGAATTTGTATTGCCTACGGATACGGGCACCTACAGAATGGCGGTCAATTCATTTAACTGCGACGAGCAGGATGTAACCTTTACCGTAAAAAACGGACAGCAGGTGGTCAATCTTGGAAAGACCACATTGTTTAAACACAAAAAGGCCATCGATTTAAGCGAGGTAACCATTGTCGGAAATAAAAAAGAATTTATAAAGGTGGATGCCGATAAAACGACTTACCTGGTTAAAGATAACCCTGCACTTTCATCCGGCTCCATGTCGGATGCCATACGTAAACTGCCCGGGGTGATAGTCAGTCCGACCGGGAATATGAACCTGAACGGCAAAGATGTGGCCATCTATATTGATGGGGTGCCCTCCAACCTGTCGGGGCAGGACCTGAAAAATTACATCCAGAGTTTACCGGCCAATGCCATTGAAAAGATAGAACTTATTGAAAATCCGGGTGCATCCTTTGAAGCCAATACAAATGGCGGGGTGATCAATATCATTACCCGGTCGAACAGTTTTAAGAGTTTCAGCGGGATACTCAACCTGCACTACGGCACAAGCAACAATCATAAATACTCGCCTTCCCTCATGTTGAACGGCCGCAAGAAAACCATCAACTGGCAATTGCAGACAGGGTATAATTCGCACGAAGTGTACGATTTCAACAATGTGGACCGGACATTTACCTCTTTTACACCCAATGTGCTCTTTTTTCAGGAAGGGAATGGCAAGGAGCTGAATAATAACTTCTATTTCAGGCCCATGGTCAATTTCAGGATCAACGAAAACTCCAACCTGATTGTGAATTATAATTTGAACATTGCCGGCAACAGGACCACTACGCCAAGTAACGTATTTACCGAAAACCTGACTCCGGCAATTAATTATTCCAACAACTATACCAACCAGAATAATAACGATAACCACGAAGTAGTGGCTAAATACAAAACCAAATTGGATACTTTGGGTAAATCGTTGCAAATCACGGCTTACTATTCAAATTATGGTAAAAACTCCATGGCTAACTCGTTGCTGGAACAAAATAATTCGTACCTTTACAGCATCAATGCTATAAACCTGAACCTGGCGAATTATTACGTGAAGTATGATATTGAATTGCCATTCAAAGGATTTCAACTTAATACAGGTGGTAAATACAACAGGGTGATAGCCGGTGATGTCGGAAAATACAACCTGAATAACAAACAGGCTTCCATTTTTGAAACTCCGGTATATCAGAATCAACTGGACTTTAAGTATAGTGAAACGAACCTGGCGTTGTATGCCGAGTTAAAAAAGAAGTTCGGCAAATTAAATGTGACAGCAGGAGTAAGGCTTGAAGACCTGAACTTCAGGAGTTCGCTTTTACAAAAGGACACAACTCTAAGCGGCGGATTTCCATATATTTATCCGACATTAAATCTGTTGTATCAGTTCACACCTAATCTGAGCATGACAGGCAGGTATTCACGGAAAGTAGCTATGCCTCCATACAGCCAGCTGGACCCGAATAACAACGGTTATTTCGACAGGTATTCCAGTTCGGTGGGTAATCAGTATTTGAAACCTAATTTTTATGATAATTATTCGTTGACAATGTCCGCATTTAATTACGTAAACCTAAGTGCTAATTATTCGTATACAAAGAATGTCAGTTTGATGACGTTGAACACGATGCCTGACTCGATATCGTCGATTCAGACATTTTCAAACTACGGGAATATCAGGAACTATAATTTTTCTCTGGCATTTCCTGTTCCATTCGGGCTGATCACCAAGGGCAAAGAGTTTTTCAAGCAACCCATGAACATGGACAAAATGAGCTTTTTGTATTTTTATATTGCCTATAACCGGCAGATTATTAAAGATTATGTGTATCCTGATGGGCATTCTAATCCATTTTGGGTATTCGTAGTAAATGCACAAATTGCATTGCCTCTTGAATTGAGATTAAATGGACAGTATTTCTATCTGACAAAGGGAACTTACCAGATTTATACGGTGGAACATCCGCTTCAGTTCTGGCTGGTGGACCTGACCAGGAAGTTCTATAAGGATAAGCTGGAGTTTACGGTTGAGGCAAATAAGGATGTAAAACAAGAGATCTCGTTTAACACGCCTAACCTGAAAACCAACTTCAGCAACCTGAATGATGGACTGACATTTTGGTTTAAGTTGACCTATCGGTTCGGGAAATTTAAAAGCAAGGAAGAAACACAGATTGATATTGAAAAGAAACAGGTGGAAAGTAATGGGTTTGATTTGAAGAAGTAGGTAGTTGGTAGTAAGTAGTAAGTAGTAGGGAGTTAGGAATGAGAAATGAGTAGAGGTAAGGAGTAAGAGGTAATGGAATTAATAAATTGCATGAAGCAAGAGGTAAAGAGAATAAGAAATAGTAAATAGTAAATAAACAAATAGTAAATATATATTATGGCTTCACAAGAAGATGTTTTTAAAAAGCTGATTGCGCATTGCAAGGAGTATGGTTTTGTATTCCCATCGAGCGAGATTTATGATGGGTTGGCTGCTGTGTACGACTATGGTCAAAACGGGGTGGAACTCAAGAATAATATTAAAAAGTACTGGTGGGACAGTATGGTGCTGCTCAACGAAAACGTGGTAGGATTGGATGCTGCCATATTTATGCACCCTACAACCTGGAAAGCTTCGGGCCATGTGGATGCTTTCAATGATCCGTTGATTGATAACAAAGACAGTAAAAAACGGTATCGTGCCGATGTTTTGATAGAGGATTTATTGGCAAAATACGATGATAAGATCAACAAAGAAGTTGAGAAAGCGGCTAAGCGATTTGGCGAAAGTTTTGAAGCAGACATGTTCCGTAAAACGAACGAACGTGTTCTGGAGCATCAGGCTAAACGGGACGAAATTCATGCCCGCTTTGTAAAAGCATTGAACGATAATAACCTGGTAGAATTAAAAGCCATTATTGAAGATTACGAAGTTGTTTGCCCGGTTAGCGGAACCAAAAACTGGACAGACGTGCGTCAGTTCAACCTTATGTTTTCAACTGAAATAGGAGCAACTGCCGATGGTGCCATGAAGATCTATCTTCGTCCTGAAACAGCTCAGGGGATTTTTGTAAACTTCCTGAATGTTCAAAAAACAGGCCGGATGAAAATACCTTTTGGCATTTGCCAGATCGGGAAAGCGTTCCGTAACGAAATAGTAGCACGTCAGTTTATCTTCCGCATGCGTGAGTTTGAACAGATGGAAATGCAATTCTTTGTTCGCCCCGGCGAGGAAATGAAATGGTTTGAACATTGGAAGCAATTTCGCCTGAAATGGCACAAAGCCCTTGGATTAGGCGACCAGAAATACCGCTTCCACGATCATGATAAACTGGCTCATTATGCAAATGCTGCTACTGATATTGAATTTGAAATGCCTTTTGGCTTCAAGGAAGTGGAAGGGATTCATTCGCGTACTGATTTTGACCTGAGCAGCCACGAAAAGTTCTCCGGTAAAAATATCAAGTATTTTGATCCGGAGATAAATCAATCGTATACTCCTTACGTCATTGAAACATCAATAGGGGTGGATCGTACATTCTTATCCATTATGGCAGCTTCGTACAAAGAAGAAGTGCTTGAAGGCGGGGATAGCCGTATTGTCCTGACATTGCCTCCGGTTCTTGCTCCCATAAAGGCGGCCATATTGCCGTTGGTGAAAAAAGACGGATTGCCGGAGAAAGCACGTGAAATCATGAATGAATTGAAATTCGATTTCAAATGTGCCTATGATGAAAAAGATTCGATCGGTAAACGCTACCGTCGGCAGGATGCTATCGGTACACCTTTTTGTATTACCGTCGATCATCAATCCATGGAAGACAATACCGTCACTATCCGCTACCGAGATACCATGTTACAGGAACGCGTGAAGGTTGATGAACTTCATAAAATAATCGGTGACCTGGTGAATATGAAGAATCTGTTTAAGAAGATAGTAGGATAAGAAAAGAGAACCACAATAGGCACAATAGATCACAATAGAATAAATTAAATTATTCCGATAATGATAGATTGTACATGTAAACAAAAAGGAAGATTCAACGTCAGTTGAATCTTCCTTTTTGTTTACATTTTTTCTTTAGAATTCAGTAGATGGTTTTATTTATTGAATCCGGTAACCGGTTCCAAAAACGGTTGTCAGCCATAACCCGAAGAAACGGTCGTACACCTGATACACATTGTTTTCGGACGTGATAATTTCTTTGTCTAACAACTGCCTGATAGCAGTTTGTGCTGAGCTGGAGGACAACAGACCGTGTTTTTTGATAAAAGCAGCGGAAGTAACTGCCTTTGCTTTTCCTTCTTTAGCAATGGCATACAGTGCTTCCTTTTGTCGTTCGGATAAGAGGGACAATGTGCTTTGGAACAGGGGGATATACGATGCTATCCTTTTCATGACTGCCTCTTGTATAAATTCCAGCGTGCAGGTTTCCTCCTGTCCGGTTATGGCATACAATTCATTGAAAACATTCTGGATATACCAGGTATGTCCTTCAAACAGGCGGTATACAGTGCTGACTAATTCTGCAGGAATAGCCTTGTTGCCATCGCGAAAGTGTTGTTGGACAAATTCGATATATACCTTCTCTTCAATGGCTTTTAGTGTGAGCAGGCTGACGCTTTGGTAAAAAGGCCGGGCGGAACTAAAGAAAATGTTCTGCATGATATGTCGCTGACTACCGGCAAAAATAAATGAGGTGTTTTTACATTGCTGGATATGAGTCCTTAAAACAGCTTCAATGTTGTGTTCGGAATAACCGGCAATCTGTTGAAATTCGTCAATAGCTACCAGGCAAGGTTTGTCGGCAGACTCGAGGTACTTGAATATTTGTTCAAGGCTATATGCCGGTTCTACAATTTCACCAAGGCCAATATCAAAGATAGGAACCCCGGTGGTTTTATCTAACTTAAAAGCAGGGCGAAGTGAACTTATAATAGAGAAAAAACCATCTATAAACTTTGTGCCATTGGGCTTCAATGTCTCGAAGATTTCCTTCCCGAGTTTAAAAACAAACTCTTTGAGGTTGTTTGTGGCATAGATGTCAACAAAAAAACAATGATAGTTACGACTTATTTCCGGTTGATGAAAACAGTGGAGAATTAACCCTGTTTTTCCCATTCTTCGGGGCGAAATGATAGCCAGGTTATTGCCGTTCGTAATGGCCTTTATTAATTCTTTTGACTCTTTCTCCCTGTCGCAAAAATAGTCATCAGATACATAGCCACTTGTGATAAATGGATTGGATATTTCTCTCATAATGATTGAATTTTGGCCAAAGATACTGAATCTATTCCAATTATTAGAATCTAATTATTAGAATTTAATAATTAGATTCTGATAATTGTCTTAAAATGCAGCTTAATTCATTCAAATATAGGTAAATATAATCACATTTTACCTTTCAAAAACTGCCCTGTATATGATTCTTTACAGTCCCTGATCAATTCAGGTGTACCCTCGAATACAAGGTTACCACCCAAATCACCTCCTTCAGGGCCAATATCGATAATGTAGTCGGCACATTTTATGATTTCCAGGTTATGCTCAATGATAATGACGGTATGTCCTTTCAGTATCAACGCATCAAAGGCCTTGAGCAGTGTTTTGATATCATGGAAGTGCAATCCGGTGGTTGGCTCGTCAAATACAAATATAGTGGGTTCCGGTTTTTCATTGGCCAGAAACGAGGCCAGTTTTACCCGCTGGCTTTCGCCCCCTGAGAGTGTACTGGACGATTGACCAAGCTTAACATAGCCAACACCCACATCCTGTAAGGGTTTTAGGCGTTTTACGATCTTCTTTTCTGTGTTCCCTACATGTTGTGAGAAGAACTCGATAGCCTGGTTGACTGTCATTTCCAATACATCAAAGATATTTGCTTCTTTGTAGGTAACATCCAGAATATCCTGCTTAAAACGCTTACCATGACAATGTTCACACTCCAGTACCAGGTCGGCCATAAATTGCATTTCAACGGTTACTGTACCTTCACCCTGGCATTCTTCGCAACGGCCACCTTCGGTATTGAACGAAAAATGGGAAGCTGTGTAATTCATTTGTTTGGAAAGCTGTTGGTCGGCATAGAGTTTCCGTATCTCGTCGTATGCCTTGATATATGTAACCGGATTAGAACGTGAAGAACGTCCTATTGGGTTTTGATCTACAAATTCAATGTCTTTAGCCAGATGCATGCTGCCTTTCAGTGTTCCGAATTGCCCGGTACGATCGGCAATGCCCCCGTAATGTTTTTTCAGTGCAGTGTAAAATACATTCCGCACGAGTGATGATTTACCGGAACCGCTGACACCTGTCACCACAGTCATGATATTCAGGGGGAACTTAACATCAATTCCCTTGAGGTTGTTCTCGCGGGCACCGAAAACTTCAATGAAGTTATTCCATTTCCGACGATGTTTGGGAACCTCTATTTTTTCAAGTCCTAACAGATATTTTAAGGTATAGGAATTTTCTATTTCAGGAGAATCGGCTTTGAACTTGCTTAACTCAGTCATGTCAGGAACGCCCTGAAAGACTAATTTTCCACCAAGTCTTCCGGCATTAGGACCAATATCAATTAAATAATCGGCAGCACGCATGATTTCTTCATCATGTTCCACCACTACTACCGTATTCCCTAAATCACGGAGCTGTTTTAATACTTTAATCAACAAATGGGTATCCCGTGAATGCAACCCAATGCTCGGTTCATCGAGGATATAGAGCGAACCAACAAGGCTGCTTCCAAGTGAAGTTGCCAGGTTGATGCGTTGGCTTTCGCCACCGGAAAGAGAATTGGAAAGGCGGTTAAGAGTCAGGTAACCTAAACCAACATCAAGTAAAAAATGAATTCGGTTGTTGATTTCAATTAGTAATCGTTTTGCAACAGCAGCATCCTGTTCGTCTAAACTCAGGTTTTCAAAATAATCGTTTAGTGTGCTGATAGGCAATAATACCAGATCAGTAATCGATTTAGTGTCAATGCGAATATACGAAGCTTCTTTTTTTAAGCGGCTTCCGTGGCATTCAGGGCATATTGTTTTGCCCCGATAGCGGGCAAGCATTACCCGGTATTGAATTTTATACTGATTGGACTCCAGATGTTTAAAAAAGGCATTTAATCCTTCAAAATAGGCATTTCCTGTCCAGAGCAAATGACGTTGTTCGTCAGTCAGTTCGTAATAGGGCTTGTGAACAGGAAAATTGAATTTTGAGGCTGTATGGATTAACCGGTTTTTCCATTCGCTCATGACTTCACCTTTCCAGCACACAACAGCATCTTCATAGATAGACAGGTTCTTATTCGGAACCACCAGATCTTCATCAATTCCTATTACACGTCCGAATCCTTCACATTTTGGACAAGCACCTATTGGACTGTTGAAGCTGAACGTGTGAACGGTGGGGGTTTCAAATACCATACCGTCAGCTTCAAATTTCTTAGAGAAATAGAGTAGTTTAGTCTCGTCCTCTGTAATGATTTTCAGTATGCATGAATCATTTCCTTCAAAGAAAGCTGTTTCTATAGAGTCGGTCAGGCGGCTAATGGCTGTTTGGGTGTGTTCTACTACTAACCGGTCAATCAGCAAATAAACTTCTTTTGTTTCAATGTTGTCCGGTTGTTTCAGGAATTCAGAGATCTGAATAGTCTCGCCATTTACTTCAATGCGGCTGAAACCTTGTAATTGAAGGCTGTTAAGTTGTTCATTGAGTGATCTGTCTACTGTTGGTGCTATTGAAGTTAATACCATTATTCTTGTATTATCCGCAAAGTTCATGGCAGCATCAATAACATCTTGTGCTTCGTATCGTCTTACCAGTTCTCCGGTAACAGGTGAATAGGTTTTACCAATACGGGCAAAAAGAAGTTTGATATATTCGTAAATTTCTGTCGAGGTCCCGACTGTAGAGCGTGGATTGCGGGTATTTACTTTTTGTTCGATGGCTATTGCAGGAGGTATTCCTTTTATATAGTCGACTTCGGGCTTACTCATTCGACCTAAAAACTGACGGGCATAGGAGGAAAGACTTTCCACATAACGTCGTTGGCCTTCTGCATAAAGCGTATCGAAGGCAAGTGATGATTTCCCCGAACCTGATAATCCTGTAATGACAACTAATTTATTGCGTGGAATTTCAACATCAATGTTTTTAAGGTTGTGAACCCTTGCACCTTTTATCAGAATATTTCCTTGTTTGGACATGTATTTTTATAATTCGTAATTATTAATAATCAATCTGCGCTATTGGCAGACAGCATGTTAGATGTTGATGTTTGGATGCTGCTTACAAAGGCCCAAAAACTGCTTTTTTTTAACCTGCAAAGATACAGCATTTGGAATGAATAATTTATACAGAACAAGTAATAATTACTCCTTGATTGCCAATTAAAAACATATTGAAATGATTTCTTTTAATTTACTATTTGACTAAGTTACGATTTGGAAATAATTCTTCATATCCTGTTTGATTTTATGGAAACAACCTATTAGAATATCTATTCATTTACTTTTATATTTATAAATATACAAAATCAGCACTGTAAACTCTTAAAGTTAAGTTAAAACAGAATAAATATGACGAAAAATTTTGATATATGCATAAAAAGAACTACTTTTGCGTGAAATCTAAATAATTATACAATTTATGAAGAATAAACGAAACCGTTTACAGATTATCTCGGAAATTCTTCGGTCGACCGTAGTAGGGAGTCAGGAAGAGCTGCTTAAAATGTTAAGTGAGCGACAGTGTGAAGTAACGCAAGCAACATTATCACGTGATTTGAAATTATTGAAAGTAGCGAAAACGCCTTTGTCGAATGGAGCATATAAGTATATTCTGCCTTCATACAACAAGCCTTTGCCAAATTCAGGAACTAGCAACACCCTGATAGCTCACGGAGCAGTATTGAGCCTGGAATTCTCCGGACAATTGGGTGTTGTGAAAACAAAGCCAGGATATGCCAGCGCCATTGCATGGGATATTGACAACAAAGCCACCGAACATGTGTTAGGAACAATTGCAGGTGACGATACCATTCTGGTTATACCACGCGAAGGGATAACCCGTGAAGATATTCTCGAGATGATGAATATCACATTTTCAGAAAATGAATTATAAGAAAAATATTTGCTGAGTACATACAATTTCCATACCTTTGCTGCCCTTTTTGAAAACTTATTGTTTTTGATATTACTTTGTTTCAAGAAAACAGCACTAAAAAGGAAATTGTACAGGATATAAAAGAGTTACTTTCTAATTTTAAAAAGAACTCATTCAAATTGAATATGGACAAAGAAATAACCGTTGAAGAGATAACGGTACAAATTGCAGATGAACGCTTCCTGGTATATGTTGATACTATTTTGACAACCATTGCGGATGCGGCCAAAGTACGTGGAACTGGAATAGCCAGACGCTCGCCCGAATATATCGAGCAAAAAATGAAAGAAGGAAAAGCAATTATTGCCTTAGCAGGTGATGAATTTGCCGGATTTTGCTATATTGAAACCTGGGGTAATAAGAAATTTGTTGCCAATTCGGGATTAATAGTAGTGGATAAGTTTCGTGGACATGGTCTTGCTAAGCGTATTAAACGCAAGGCTTTTGAACTATCCCGTCAACGATACCCCGATGCAAAGATATTTGGATTAACTACCGGATTGGCAGTTATGAAAATAAACTCCGAACTGGGTTATAAACCTGTCACTTTTTCAGAACTGACCAGCGATGAAGCATTCTGGAAAGGGTGTCAGAGTTGCGTAAATTATGATATTCTGCAACGTACAGAACGTAAACATTGTTTGTGTACCGGAATGCTCTACGATCCCGCTACTGAAGAGAAGAAAGATAATGTTGATTAGGTAATTTGGTTGATGAAGGATTCCCGGAATGAACCTGAATTTACAGGATTCCCGATAATTTCTGATACCATAAACAAAAAAAATATGAAAGAAAAAGTGGTTTTAGCATTTAGCGGAGGATTAGATACATCGTTTTGCGCTAAATACTTATCAGAAGACAAAGGGTTCGAAGTGCATACGGCAGTGGCTAACACCGGCGGATTTAGTGATGCGGATTTAAAGG
>Ga0302215_10000986_pt1 | contig 20669 bp, 10 predicted proteins | sample II_Fen_N3_1_FD_194580 | JGI IMG/M metagenome (GOLD analysis project Ga0302215, IMG submission 194580) | Peat permafrost microbial communities from Stordalen Mire near Abisko, Sweden - II_Fen_N3_1 | ecosystem: Environmental > Terrestrial > Soil > Wetlands > Permafrost | place: Sweden: Abisko... | reverse complement strand
CAAAAGCCATTGATACAACTTTTTCAATTCCCGTTTTTAACAACACATTAGGATCAAAAGCATATATTTTAGATGCTAAAACCAATAGTTTAGGTGATACCATTTTCATTACGATAAATAAGAAATTAGCTTACAGTAAAAATGCAATTTCAAATATGTCAATTTATATAAATGGCAAAAATTGTATTACATCAATTAGCATTTCAAAAACAGATAGCACAGTTTTAATAGCAAGTATAAACAAAGTTTATAACAATCAAAGTATATCACTATCTTATTCTGGAAATGAAATTACAGCAACCGATAGTTCAAAACTTCAAAAAATCGAAAATTACCAAATCAGAAATTATGGACAAGCTGAACCACCAAAACCTATTGAATTATCTGCATCAGAAAATGGATTAAATGCAACAATTACTTTCGACAAAGCAATTATTGACAATGGAAGTAAATTAGATCTTTCAGCAAAAATTTATAATAAGATAACAAAAACAACTCAACCAGCAATTATAAGTAATTATACAACAAACAATTATTCGGTTACGATAACAGTAAAACCACGTTTAATTTTAGGCGATTCAATTATCCTTTCGTATAAGTCGAGTTCGTTATATTCATATAATGGTGATAGTGTTTTGTCGTTTTATAATTTATCGACATCACCAATATTTACATCTTCTCAAAAAACCTATACAATAAAAAAAGATAGCATTTCAAAAATTGAAAGTGAAGATTTTGCATATAAATATGGATTTATTACTGAACAATGTTCCGATTCTTTAGGTACTTTAAATATAGCGAAAGCAAGTTCAACCTATTGGACCGATTATTTTGTTGATGTTAAAGATTCAGGAAGTTATATTTTTACTGCTAGAGTTGCATCTTCAAATGCATCAAAATTTGTAATCTCAGAGTATTCCTTTGAAAACAATTCTATTGCAACAATTAATATTCCGTCTACCGCTGATTTACAAAAATGGACATCCGTTAAAACAAATATTGTATTAAATAAAGGTATTCAAACATTACGATTATATTCACTGGGAGCAAACTACAATGTCAATTGGTTTTCATTTGAATATGGAAAATACACATCATTATCAACTATTGAAGAATCGGAATATTCGATCTATCCAAATCCTTCCAATGATGGTACTTTCCAATTAAGCTTACCATCTAATTGCCCTAAATCAACCGTAAAAGTAATCGACTTTAATGGTCGAATTGTATTTGATGAAATCATTGAACCAAATACGAGATCAAAGTCTCTTTTAATAAAACAAAGAGGTACATATTTAATTCAAATCATTAATAAAGATAAAATCAATTCGTTAAAATGTATAGTTGAATAATCTAGTACTTAATATAAAAGTGAAGCCCCGATATTTATAAAACAATAAATATCGGGGCTTCTTTTTTCATCTTTTAATAGTTAAGCTACAGGCTCAGAACTTGTCGTTTCTTTCTTAAAATAAGCTTCATTTATACTGAAGTATAATAATATAATAATAATCTGAGAAAACACTTGCAAGAAAAAGACTAGATACTGCCCCAAAGTTGCAGCTATAGAATATTGTAGTGGTAATGATTCAATACTTTTATTTAATTCAGCCTTTAGCATAAAGGTATATACCAATTCAGGTATTTTTATAATTAATCCAAAGATAATTACGATTACGTTTACAAATAAAACGATACCTAAAGTTTTCCACCATCGACCTTTAATCATCATCAAACATCGCATAAATGCAAGTTGATAATCAACATTTTCATATAGAACTACAGCAAATAGAAATAACAAAGTTATTGTCAAAAATATACCTGGTAAAATAAACATTAAGAACCCTAATATCATAAAAAATAAAGAGAACATAAGTGTTCCAAATATTTTACCAAGATTATGGGTTGTATATTTCCAAACATCTTCCATCGTAAAATTGTCTTTTCCTTCCTTAACATAGAAATAGACATAACCATATACAATTCCAACTAAAAGTATATTTGCGATTAACAAAGTTGCTATATATGCAAACATATTAACCGTAGGATCGCCATATTCTTGTTTCGTTAAAACCGATAATTCAATTTTAGAATAAAAAAAAGCACTTAATAATGCAAAGGGGCTTGCATACATTAAAATTGGTTTAAATAAACCAGCAAAATTTTGCGAAACAAATGAAAATGTATCATTTACCAATTCACCAAATGTTCTAACTTTTTTAATTTCCATTTCAATATATATTTAGATGTTTTGCTGAATTAAACGAATCATTTCATCTAAATTCTCGGCATGAATCCAATTTGTTTCTTTATCTTTTTTAAACCAAGTCACTTGCTTTTTTGCATAATGACGTGTATTTTGTTTTATCAAGTCAATGGTTTTTATTAAATCATACTTTCCATCAACATAATCAAAAATCTCTTTATAACCAACAGTCTGCAATGCATTCAATTTTCGATGATTATTCCATTGCATTGCTTCCAATTCCAATCCTTCCGAAATCATAATTTCAGTACGTTGATTTATTCTAGCATACAATTCTTCTCGTGATCTATCCAATGCAATTTTCAAAATCCTATAAGGTCGTTCCTTACGTCCATTATGTCGAAACGAGGAATAAGTCATCCCTGTTTGCCTAAATACCTCTATCGCTCTTATAAGACGTGCTGGATTACAAATATCAACCGTATTGTAATACTCAATATCGATATTTAGTAATTCAGTTTGTAAATATTCTAATCCTTTGATTTTAAATAGATGATTAAGTTCTTCTCTTATTTCAATATCAATATCAGGTATTGAGTCAATTCCATTACACACAGCATCAATATACATTCCAGAGCCTCCAACCATAAAACAGATAGTATTATGTTTGAAGAATTGAGTTAAGAATATCTGAACGTCTTCATCATACATAAAAACATTGTAATAATCGAATACCGATAAAGAATTAACAAAATGGTGTGGGATTGTAGTTAATTGATCTGCTGATTGCTTTGCAGTTCCAATATTTAATTCTTTATAAAACTGACGAGAGTCAGCAGAAATAATTTCAGATTTAAACCATTTAGCAAGTTCAATTCCAACTTCAGTTTTCCCAACAGCTGTTGGACCTTCAATTATAACTAGTAATGGTTTATTTTGCATTGTTTGTATATAAAAAAAGTTCCCTTGGTTTTTTACCAAGGGAACATCTTTTTTTAAATTCTATCAGCGTAATCGTCTATATTATCGAACATTTGATCATCGAAATCATCTTCATCAAATTCGTTAAAAACCGATTCCGATTTGAATTTTTTCTCGAAATCATCTTCATCGAAACCAAAGTCTTCTTCTTCTTCAGCATCGTCTCCACTATCATCAACTAAATCTTCATCATCATCGTCGCTATCATCATCATCGTCTAAATCATCGTCGTCATCGTCAACAGAACGACTTCTCGATGGTTTAGCAGCTTTCTTTGCAACTTTACCTTTTGCAGGTGTTTCTTCTAATTCATCGTCATCGATATCTAAATCTTCATCTTCGTCAAAAGATTTACCTTTTTTCGTTTTCGATACATTTTTAGCACTTGCAACAACTTTCGAAGCTTTTTTATCTTCAACTAATTTAGTTTTAGATTTCTCAACCACTTTACCTTTAACAAGCGATTTAGCATCTTCTTTTGATGATTTAGCTGTTTTTGAAGCATCAACTTTTTTAGCCTTTGAAGCTAAATCATTTTTTGCATCTTTAACAATCTTATCAGCAGGTTTCAATGTTTTTTGACTTGCCAACGATGTAGTTTTCTTAATATTGGTAATTACTTTCCCAGCAACTACACCTTTAAGAATACGTTTTTCACCAATTGTTTGAACTGGAGGATCACCAATTGTTTGAGAACAAAGTGGATATTTTAGCGATGCATTTCTGTTTTTAATTTCAGATAGAACAAGATAAAACACTCGGTCTGAAATAAAATCATAAACATACACTAAATTTTCACCTTCTTCAGATAAAAACTCATTGAGCGACGTTTGCTCCATGGTAAAAATATCATCAGCTTCACCATCTTGAACATCCATCAATGTGATTTGGGTTAACCTATCCCATAAATCATTTGACAAATAAAATGAAGCCATTTCCATTTTATTAAAGTTTACGCTTGTTCGCACAGCTTCGTGCAAACTCAAAAACGTGTCCTCTTCATCGATTTCGATGCATCTCAAAAATTTCTCGTTGATATCAGAAAAAACCCTGAATTTATAAATCATAACATCAGATTAAAGTTTCTAAAAATGACATTGTATCTACATTATCGGCATAATCCCAAATGTTTGGCATTTGAGATTGTCCATAACTTATCGTATTACATTTTAATTGATCGGAATGCGACACTACACATTGTAAATTGTGCTTGTTACGTTCAAACCAGTCATCAAGGTTGCGAATTTCTTTATATTTTTCGTAAAATACAACAGCAATAGGTGAAAATAAATTTTCATCTTCTTTTAATAGAAAGAATCCATTGTCAAAATGCTTGTCTTGATTGAGTAAATATATGGATTTATTATACTCATAATTATTGAAAAACTTATTATGAAACTGTATCGGATTATTTGGATCGAGTTGAGAGATAAAATGCACCATATCAAAGCTTTCTGGCACAAACAATTTGGAAACACTTCTACATCCCAAACCAAAATAGCTAAATATATCTTCACTTAAACCGTCAATTTCAGCCTTCGTTTCTTGACCAGTTAACACAGCAACAGACACTCTATTTTTTCTTACAATCGATGGATATTTTTTAAAATAAAAGTCAAAATATCGTGCTGAATTATCACTTCCTGTCGCAATTACGGCATCAAAATGCTTTAAAACATCGCGTTCAAAAATTATATAATCGTTAAAATTAGGCTCAATGTCACAAAGTTGATTAAGTATCCAAGTCATTAGTACATCATCTTTCGACGAAAGCTTAGCAATTAGCTTATTTCCCGACAATAAAACAGTCATAGCATCATGAAATCCGACCATTGGAATATTCCCTGCCATAATTACGGCAATTGTTTTAGGGGTGGTTTTCTGTTGTAAAAAAGGATAGGTTTGAATCCACAATTCAATATCTTTTTTTTGTAACATATGACTTAATCCCAAAAATGCCTTTTTTACACTTTCAAGTGTAAACCATGGGTTTTTACATTCAGCACTGTAAATTATTTTACCTATACCAAAATCTTCGTTTAATACTTGGTCGAAAGTAGAATTTAATCTTAATCCTAACTGTACAAAAGCATCAATTCTTTGTTGTAATTGCATTTCTTTTTTTTTGTAAAAATATAAAACTTCTTTAATAAGTAATGATTAATATTTGATAGTTCTTTATTGATAGATCTTTTCAAGAATATAAAGAATAACACTCTAAACAAGCCAACATTAGTCCTGATTTTAAACTTCAACATTATTCCCCACCAATACTTATATTGAATTAAATATTAAATTTTTAAGATAAAATTCAGAAAGCACGTAATTAGAAAACTGACAATACTGTTGTTTATTCCAAGTAATAAAACATATTAATGGAACAGTATATCTGAAGTCTTACAATATACAATATTGAGCTTTTTGAAGGTTTTATCATTACATTACCATAAAACAAAAGGAGCAACCTATTTAAGGTTACTCCTTCTATTTTGAACTTTATTTATATAATCTATTTAATAAGCGTAACGTCTCCATTAATCTTCAAGACTTGACCGTTTTCGCAAGTTGCTGTACTATGGTAAACATATACATCTTGCTTACAAACGGCACCTTTATATGTTCCATCCCATTTTTCGTAACGGCTTGTAGTTTCCCATAGTAATTGTCCCCAACGATTAAAGATTCTCAAACTATAATCTTTATCAACAAGTCCTTCGCTATAGCCATAAGTAAATTTATTATCGGCCTTAGCTTCTGGTGTAAATGCATTAGGATATTTAATTCCACATTTAGGATTTATTTTAATTACAACGGTATCAACACTTGAATCGCGACATCCCCAAATTGGATCAACAGCTATTAATGTTGGATAAAAAGTTCCAGCCACATCGTAACTATATTGTGGTTCAAATGAATCTTCTACAAATACACCATCACCAACAAAGTCCCAATAATATTGCAGGTCCTTATTATCGATTTCTTTAGTACTTAGTAAATACGATTTATTATCAAAATCATTTAATTTATCAACATACATATTTTTATCAACTAAACTATCTAAAGGACGAACATAGAAGTTAGCCGTTGGTATTTTATGAACAGTAACGGGATATGAAATCTTATCTTCACAAGCCATATTTTTAGCTTCTACTGTTATAACTTCATTTCCTGCTTGAGCCCATTGAATATTTACCGATGGATTAGTAGCTGATCCTACAATTTTATCCTTATCAGATTCTACATTCCATATAATAAATGCAGATGGAATTAAACTTGTATCAATCTTATATTTTGCTCTTTCATATTCACAAACGTCTTTTGGTCCCGAAATTGCTTTTTTAAGATCTATTGCAGGATAAACAGTTACTGTAAACTCTTTAGCCGTTTTAGGAATAGATTGTGTTATATCCTGAACTTTTACTTTGTATACACCAGGTTTACTCCAGAAGATACGAACTTTTGTTTTACTTACATTTGGATTTTTACTCATTATCTCAATTGATGGATCACTTACAGTCCATTGATATAAATCGCCATTGTCAGTATTACCTATTTCATAAGTTCTTACAGTTCCTTCGCATTCATAACTAATTGTATCAAAAAGAATATCTTGATATGGATTAATTTTCAATGTTTTTGAAGCAGTAGCTGTACAACCATAATTATCGGTTACAGTATAGTTCAACAAATAATCGCCAGATTTTATTGTTTTAAATATAGTACTTTGAACTTTAGGATTTACTAAATAAAGTGAATCGCCTGTCCATAAATGACTAACAAATTTTGCTGAACCACCAATACTATTTTGAGGAACACCAGTCACTTTTATTTGTTGCAAAACAAATAAGTCGGTTGCAGGTAATACGTCAATAGTTGCAATTGGATTAGAATGTAAATAAACTTTAAACGTAACCGGTGGTATTTTAACTGATGGATATTTATTATCAATTATCGTTAATTTATATATAACAATTTTAGAAGGTGAATTTGTAGTAGGTTGAACAGTAAAGTTCGCCTTTGTACTAATTACATTTGAAGAATTATCTGCCGTCCATTCATATGAATAGTTTCCTGATCCAGGAGTTTTAAATTGCGTATAGAGTGTTATACTTTGACCTTCACATACATTATCATATCCAGTATAGTTTAATTTATTATCTGGATCATCTGTAGGTTTTAAAGGAGTGTTTGGATCGTAAGGATTATTAGGATTGTGATCTTCTGGAATAAATGGTTCTATTGCATTATTTACATTAATCTTTGTCCATTGCAAATCGGTACAACCATTAGCATCAGTAACTAATAACCCAAGATTATAGGTTTTAGAAATTAATATAGATGTTTGAGCCTCAAACCCAGATGTTCCACTTACTTCAGAAGCAATATAATCAGCAGGAATCCATTTACCAGTATATGGTGCTTTACCATAACCATATTCAGCTGATCCAACTAAATCAACTTGTGCATATTGAGGTACATCAGCATAGTTACCTGGTACCGATTTTGGATTTTGTAAAACGATTACTGTCGTTTTAGATGTTGAAATACAATATTCATTTAATGAAGCAGTAGCAATTACAGTATAATTATTAGGTAATGTATTTGCGTTAAAATGAGCTATTAAAGGATTTTTATCAACTGTTACAAAACCTTGCCATGTAACAGATGGATTATCGCCTAAAACAGTTGCTTCAATATCAACAACCTGATTTGCACATACTATAATTGGATCGGGTGTTGTTATTTTAGGAGCTGGGAAAACAGTTATTGCAACAGATTCATTGCGAGGACAACCTTTTCCATCATCAACTTTGTAATTTATTGTAAAATCACCAGGTATGTCTGCCTTGAAAATAGGTGCAGTTTGATCTGTTTTGTCAACTAAGAATTGAGTGTCAGTTCCCGACCAAGTAACTGTTAAATTTACTGGTGCATTTAAAGGATTAACATCAAGTACTATTGGTTGACCAGTACAAGCTGACATTTCTTTTGGTAATGAATAATCTGGTAGTTTATTTACAGAAATAGGATCTAAAGTAGTTGCAATACAATTTGTACTTATGTCTGTAACCTTTACTTTCATTGTATATGGACCTGATTTAGCACTTGTAAATAAATAGGTATCAGAATTACCTTTAATAATTGCACTTGGATCTTCGAACCATTCATATGTATATGTAGCTGTTGAAGGAAGTGCGGTAGCTGTTAATAAAAGTGTACTTCCTGCACAAATCGATTCTCCTTGTGGTGCAACAGTTACAGTAGGTAATGCATTTACCGTAACAGGAATTGTTTTATGCGAAATACAATATTTATCACTAATATCTAAGATTATATTTGAAATACCCGAAGATGATGAATTAGTAAATAAATATGAACTACCAGAAGTTGTTAATGGTGTTCCATCGTGCCACACATAAGTAAGTGCTGCATTATCGGCTTGCAATTGTAGTGTTTGTCCCAAACAAACTTTTGCATCACTTGGGAAAATATTAGCTGTTGGAGAAGTATGTACATATACTTTTGCTGTATCAAATACCATTGCATATGGTGAATTTGTCATTTCAACTCTAAAGATAGATTCTGGATCGCTAACATTTATCGTTAAATCAACAGATGTACCAAGTACTGTTGTTAAGTCCGGTAATTTGTACCATTTGTAAGTATAACCAGTTCCTAAACCACCTTTAGGATGAGCAGTTAAAGTAATTATTTGAGGATCACAAACATGTTTTGCATCAACAATAACTTCAGGTTTATCATTTGTAACATTAACAAATACAGTATCTAACGATTTACAACCATTAATATCGGTAACAGTTAAAACGAAATCTTGATATTTATCAAGAATAGCTGTAGGATTTTGATCGTTAACCGATGAAGTAATAACTGCTGCAGGAGACCATAAGTATGAATATGGAGAAGTTCCAGATGTAGCAGATCCACTCAAATTAAATTGAATAGAGTTTAATGCAAGGAAATCAGCTCCAGCATTAGCAATTGGATTAGGTAATACATGTACGATCATCGAGTCACTACCTTCACAACCATCTTCTTTAACTAAAAGACCAAGTTTATAATCTTTTTGAGCATCGGCAGAGAAATTAGGATTCAATACCGAAGAGTTATTTAATGTTTGAGTATCTATAGTCCAAGTATAAGAATCGGATGTACCTTGTGGTGTAAATTTAGGTTTCAATGTGAATTTAGTATTTAAACAAACAGATGTATCTTTTAAATCAACAATTGGATGTGGATTAACTTTAATTTTTGTTAAAGTATCGGCAACACAACCAGTAATAGTATTTTTAACTTCTAAATTAACGGTATATAAACCAGGAGTTGAAGCATTAAATATAACATTTGTACCTGTTTTAGGAGTTACATCACCAATCCATGTATATGAATAATTAGCTGATTTCTCAAATGATGCTAGCGGTAAATCTACACCTTCGCAAATAGATAAATTACCAACTATTTGTGCCGTTGGTTTTGGATTTACCGAAATGCTAGTACTATCGAAAGCGAAACAACCATTTTTATCGGTTACCTGCAATTTTAAATCAAAGGTTTTAGGTTTAGAAATATCTAAAATAGGATTTTGCACCGAACTACTAAATGGATTTGCAATGTCTTTGCTTGTCCAACTATATATATAGGTATTTAAAGCATATTTAGGATTTTTAATTTCCGATGACAATAAATAACTATTTGAATTTTGACAAACGCTATCTTTTACCGCGGCTAAAATATTAGGTTCTGGCAATGCATTTAACTCAAAAGTCATTGAAGCAGTTGCTGAACATTTATTTGCATCGGTAACTTTATATGTTAAAGCATAAATACCAAATGAGTTTGATTTGAACATAGGATCTTCGTCGCTTGGATTCAACAATTCTCCAGCACTAAAATTACCTGTCCATAAATGTGTATAGGGTAATTTACCTCCTTTAGGAGTTGCATTCAGTTGTTTTGAAATTCCTAAACATGCTCCTGGAATAGCATCAACAGTAGCGGTTGGATTTGCATTAATTGTTGTAGTTACAATTTTAGAATCTTTACAACCAGTGCTATTTTGAACAGTAAATGTTACAGGATAAGGTCCTGCAGCTTGAGATGCATCGATAGTTATTGTCTTACCCGATGTTGGTGATGGTGAAACTACTGGAGAACCAGTCCATGTATAGGTTGCTTTTGAGTCGTCTCCAGAAATAGTTGGAGTAAGAGTTAATTTGCCATTTTGACAAACAGAAGGTGTTAATGTAGGAAATGCTATTGATGGTTTCGATAAAACAGTTATTGTTTTTGTCGCTGTTTGAATTGTACCATCAGCATCAGTAACAGTTATAGTAAAGGTAACATCACCAGTTACAGTTGGAGTAAACGAAGGATTTTGTAACGTACTTGTAAATCCAGCAGGAGTAGAATTCCAAACTATTTGATATGGATCTGTACCTCCAGTTATTGAAGAGAATAAATTAACAGCATCACCAAGACAAACAGTGTTTGCCATTGGTAATATTTCAACGGTTAAAGGCGAATTTTTAACTGTAATCGTTTTACATTTTTGCGATGCACATTTATTCGCATCTATAATATTTAAACAGAATGTCATATCAGACAATAAATTTTCTGTTTTAGGATTAGGAATCGTATTTGATGTTGTTAAATTGGCTGCTGGCCACCATTCATAAGAATAAGGAGCTGTTCCACTTACTACTTTCGAATCTAATTGTACTGACGTATTTACAACTACTTCATCGGGAGCAATAACAGTTACCGATGGTATTGATAATACTTCAATCGTACCTAATGCAAGTGTTTTACAGCCATTAACATCAACTTCATATGAAATTTGATGTATCCCAAGAGTACTTGTTTTAGGATCAAAAACATATCCTGATAATGCAACACCATCAACAAAGAATTTACCATTACTTGGTGTTGCAGTTAGTGTTATTTTACCTCCATTTTTACAAACATCGGCATTATTTATAGTCACCTTAGCAACTGGAGTAATGTTAAATTGCAATGTAGCAGTTGAATAACACTGTACATTATTATATACTTTTGCATAAAAGACTTGCTTATCGGTAACTGTAACTCCATTTGAACTATTAATTAGCTGTGTTAAAGCTGCATCAGAATACCATTCTGGAGCAGGACCACCCAAAGGAAGAATTGAATTTTTATATAAATCTAATACAACTCCAGAAGCTGTATTTCCCGTGCCACTTGCATCAGAACAAATAGTCACTACAGTATCTTGAACTTCGGGTATTGCAATAACATTAAAGGTTACACTACCTTTATTTCCGCATTTATCATTTATTTTAGCATAATATGTTGTATTTCCAGTAACATCAACACAAGTTGCAGGTACAATTTTTTGAGTTAGAGCAGCATCTAAATACCAATCTTTTTGAGCCACCAATGCACCACCTACGGCATATTTATATTGCGTTAAGTCAACACAAGTTAATGCAGCACCCGAATTGGCACATTGTGCAGGAAGTGTAATATTTTTTGAAGCTTTACCTGTTGCATGAACGCCTAAAATTACTTGAGCGGTATCACTAAAATAAGGTAAACTAGGATTTGTAATTAAAGCATAAACAGTATCGTTGTCGTGAACAGTGTATGATGTAGATGGAGAAATCGTAACAGAATGCTTTGGCATGAACCAGTTTATGTTATCAAAATAATAAGTCATAGGTGCCCATAAACCTGCAGTTCCCCATGTTAGTTTTATCTTAGTATATTCAATACCATTTGTATTTGTAGGGAAATTAAATACCATTTGTTGCCATAAATTACCTAACCAACTTGCACTAGTAAATGTTTGTGTTGCATCAACATTATCAGTACCATTTGATAAAGTCATTGTAACAGTTACTGGTGTTACTCCAGTTAACCAACCTGTGGCTCCAGAAATATCCGGCCTAGCTTGCATATTTATTGCAAGACCAGAACTTAATGTAACAGGACTTGGTAAAGTTGCATCAAAAGAGTAAATAGGATTATTCGTGTTGGATATTGAATTACAAATTGTAGAAGTATTTAATCCAGAAGTAACAGTATTTGCAACACTTTGCTTAACTGTACAAAGAACATTGTTCGTATATGTTAGATTTTTATTTGCTTCAGCATCATCCATATTTTGTAATCCAGCCTGTTTGATAGAAATCCACTTACTTACCGTATAACCAACACTTTTACCAATAGTACCAACAATTGTATCAGTAAGATTGTTCAGATTGTAACCAACTCCTATTCCAGAACCAGCAGGAGCATCTTCGCAAATAGAATCGGTTACATCATTAAACGATATAGGAGGTATAACTTCAATTAAAACCGTATCTACATATTTATTATCGCAGGCTGGAACGATTTCAGCAGTATATCGGTAACGCCCAATAGGAGCAGTGCCATCGAAAATAGGATTATATCCTGTTGTTTTATTTAAATAATATGGTGAAGTCATTCCTTCATAAGTCAAAGTTACATCGTTATACTTAGCTCCTAACCAATTATATTTATATCCACCTTGAGCTATTAATTGAACAGGGATACCTGCGGGTATTTGAATTGCTTTTTTACTATTATTTCCAATTACAGCTTTAGGCAATACTTTACTAAAGTTTGAGAAATAACCATAACTTGCTCCCTGTAATTCGGGAACTTCTTTAGGATTTGTAGAAGCATCATTCCAAATATACTCCCATGAATAAGCTGTAGAATAAATTAAACCAATATGAAAATACGTTGAATCATTATACAATTTATGTGCTCCTAAAGTCATTTCTGTTTTAGAAAAAGGAATCTGAGCAATAGCCCAATCTGAATTCGCTAATTGAGTAAATGTTGTAGCATTTATTTTATTAGCAATTAAGTTATCGTTATCGCTTTTGAATGCTTTTTCTCCACCCTTACGAACTAAAACGTTAATAAACATTTTTTCCTGATTCCATTGTGCATAGGTTCTAACAAATCCAACTTCGTTTGAACCAGTACAATTATCAATTGGAGGTAAAACAGCACTAGCGAATTCACAATTATAACCTGAAATATGGAAAGCATAAATACTATCAGTTGCAAAAATATGCATATAAGGATTTAGAACCTGATAACTTAATGTTTGCCCCTTATTTATTATTCCAGCATTAACACCATCAATCGTTAGTTTTGTACCATCTTTAACTCCAACCAAGAATACCCAATCAGTTAAATCACCTAAAGTTGTTGTTTTCTCTAGATATCCTTTCATTACAACATATTCTTTACCAATAACTGTTACTGGTATAATTTGATCGCCTATATAATCTTCACATTTACCTGATTCAGTAATATCATTAGGGAATATTGAATCATCTTTTACGGAAATTGCAATCGGTTTATTGGAAACAACATGAGAACCAGATAAATTATCATCATCTCTATGCGACGTAACTGTTTTATAAACCCACACACCATTTTCATTTTTATAAAAACCAGTAGTATCGCTAATTGCTTGATCTAATTGACGAACAGAATAAGTTTGACCTTTTTTAAGAACTATGTTAAATGTTTCACCTTTTTTATGACCGACTACATCTGTAGAAGGTGTTATTGTAACAACTGTTCCATCCTCTGTTGCAACAATATCGAAAGCTGAAAAAGCTGAATCAGGAACAGACCAATACCCTAAAGATTGCCAATGATTTGGTGCATATATTTTAGTAAAAAACTCTTTCTTTTGGTAATCGTGTAATGGATCATTTGGCCAGTTTGTTTGGAATGGAGTATAAAATTCCTTACCCAATGCATTCACTCCTTTTAATGTAAATATCTCTGGATTTGGAATTGTGGCATTTTCATAATACGCAGTTATAGATGCAGTTGAAACAATATGTATCCCTTTATTTTCAGGACCATTAAGTATGGTTGAAAACGTTTGACTAACTTCTAATAAAGTTGAATATTTTGTTAAATCAATTTTTGCAGTAGAATTTGCTGCTATAGTAATTGTTGTATCTATGCCAGTTGGATTTGCTGGTGTATTTATCACAACGGTTGCGGGAGCACTTAATGACGTTAAAATCAAATATATTGGAGTACCACCTCCTAGACTACTCATTGGAACACTGTTATTTGCCTGAATATCTAAACCATGATTCTTATTTACATACGGTACAGAAAACCAAAATTCTTTATCGATCTGTGAAAAAGATACGGTAGAGAATAAGGTAAGAACAAAGATTAAAAGAACTCTTAGTTTAATTGAAACTGCTTTCATAATTAACTTTTATATAATCCAACAACAAATAACATTCAAATGATAGAACAACTTAGACTGAATAATCCCTATAAAGGTTGCACTATAATCAAGCAAAAGTAAATAAAAATATTTATAAAGTGTTTATTGATTGCTAAATAGTTTACAGTATGAATAAAACGATATAATTTAAACTATTGAATTCTGCAATTTCGAATTTGAATACGAATTATACAGATAAAAATAACGCCGATTAATTTACTTATCAACATTTAAAAATCCTGCGTTTTCTGGGGTTAGCATTTATTTTTGGAAGTATATTTTAAATAATATATTTATTTGAATGAAATTTTCATTGACGTCTGCTTCAGCTGACGGATAAATATATAAAGAGAAAAACTGGCTTTAGCCAAAATGTAAATAACAATTATGGGATTAAGAAATTCCTGGTAAATTATAAAAGTATTTTGGCTAAAGCCAATATTAGAGTCACATGTAACCCGTCAGCTGAAGCAGACGGCAATAAAAACAGAACGGAATAATTCACTCATACTCCTCCAACATTAAATTATGACATGTTTTCTACGTTTTTCTATTCTCATAAAAAAACCTCGTTCAACATTGAATGCCAAACGAGGGTAAATAGTAATCGAACAAAATTTATTGCGGAACAAAAGCAACAGCATCACCATGAGGCCCCCAACCGTGGGTATTACCACCAGTAACTCGAAACCATATTTCTTGACCACGAGTCAGTCCCGTTATTTCAAGTTTTTTACTCGAAACGGCATTTAAAACCAGTTTCCAACTTTCCGAATCGATTGGTGTTGTAGTTATCTCAACATTATATCGATCGGCACTATCCAAAACAAAGACTAAGATTTTAGCACTATGTTCGGTGCTTCCATCTTCAATTCGTTTGATGATAGCTTTATCGGGAATTGGATGTTCGCTAGCCTCTTGTTTACAATCGAAACCCGATATACCAATAATGGTTTTGTCGCCTTTCGCTATTTTATTAACATAAAAGCAAAGACTTTTAATGCTTGCATAAACCAATTCGCTTTGGTTTGCCAAAGACTGAATAAGCCTATCGCTCCCGTCTTGTGCTTTCATAAGAGAATCGAGCATTTTCAATTCATCGCTAAATGCTTCTAATTCAGGATCGGGTTTAGGAAAAATAGTTTGATTTGCAAACATGGCAGTAAAAATTCTACCACCTAAAACATAAATGCTTGCCGAGTCTTTCGAAGACCCTAAATGCAAGACAGCAACAAATGACGTTTTCATATGTACCTCCGTTTTTAAAATGATTAGTAAACTATTAATTGTGTTAATCATTTTCCATTAATGGAAATAGTATGATTTATTTCATGCTTTTATAATTTTAGGTGGATACTGTTGTTTTTAAACTTGAAATTATAACGGTATGTCTTATCTAAATATTTTATGTTGACAGTAAAATATTTTAGAGTCAACATAAAAAAAGGAGGTTTAACTAAAATTGGGACGATAAGACATGAATAATGTAGACGGGTCTGTTTTTTTCTAAACGCAAATAAAGAATACGATGATTCAATTTCTTTTTTTGTGTTTCGATTTACTATTTTTAGTTGAGAAGAAATAAATAAAATTGGGACTAAATAATTTTAGTTGAGAGATGATTTTATATGTTCGAATGTATTTTAAAACTTCGAGACTAAAAAATTGCGATTGTAATGAAAAAGGAATGTAACTACACAAGTTTACTGTATGCTAGAATCTTTCTATTAATTGCTATATAACAAGAGCAATTATTCCATTTAACTATAGAATAAAAAAGTAATTTACAGAACAACTATTACATAAATTGCTCAGCTTCAAGCTTCAACAAATCGATAGAAGTCTGAACTGGTGACTTTTCGGTAACAATAATTGCATCGAGAATTCTTTTGCTTAATTCAAAACCTGGAGCAGAAGGGTCAAGGGTTGATGCAACCGTATTAATAAGACGAATAACATTTTCTTTCGATGTTTTAATGGTATTCCATGTTTTGACTGAAACATATAATTGTTGCGACAAATTATGTTCAAATTCGGCACGGACAGTCAATAAAAGAGCCGATTGTAAACGTTCAACAGTCATTGATGGTTCCATTACACGAATAAGTAAAGAATCGAGACTGATACGTTCCAAAAACATAATCAAACGCTCATAAGCTTGAAGCTTAACAGGCGTAATTAATTTGTGATTTCCTGAACGATATTCGGCTTGACGTTTCTTTTCTTCGTTTTCAAAATATGTTTTTAACATAAAATACGAAGTAGCAAAAACAATTAATCCAGGTATGGTAAATTTCAAAAATTCAATAAGTGCGTCCATATTCAATATATTATACGGTGAAAGGCAAAGTTAGAAAAAATAGTTTTCAAAATCAGCATTTGATAGTTTTTGTTTCTATTCGGTATTTTTTTTTATACTTTTGAAAATATTTTTTCACCAATTACTATTAATAAGATGTCAGAATCGATCATTAAGCAGGAATTTCAACAAGCAAAATCGGTACTTCAAAGCTTTATCGACGATGACAATAATTTTATACTTTTAGAAAAAGCAGGATTACTTTTAGTTGATGCTCTAAAACAAGGTAAAAAGATAATTTCGTGTGGTAATGGTGGATCAATGTGCGATGCAATGCATTTTGCCGAAGAATTAACGGGTCGCTATAGAAATAATCGGAATCCATTTCCCGCTATTGCAATTTCCGATCCATCGCATATTACCTGTACTGCTAACGATTATGGTTTCGACTATATATTTTCGAGATATGTAGAAGCATTAGGAAATGAGGGCGATGTTTTATTTGCAATTAGCACAAGTGGAAATTCAAAAAACATAAGCCTTGCGGCAGAAATTGCAAAGCAAAAAGGAATGAAAGTCATTTCATTATCGGGAAATTCAGGTGGTGTTCTCAAATCGCTTTCAGACATTTGTATCTGCGTTCAAAACGAGGGTTATTCCGATAGAATTCAAGAGATTCACATAAAAATTATACATTCGTTAATTCATTTTATTGAAACGAATTTGTAATTTCCATTTTATTGAATATTTTTGCCTAAACAACTTAGGAAAAATTATTCAACAATGTACATTAAAACATACGCAGGTGCTGTCTTTGGCATAAATGCAACAATAATAACTGTTGAAGTTGATGTTTCGATAGGACTCAACTTCTTTATGGTTGGACTACCCGATAGTGCAGTAAAGGAAAGTCAACAAAGAGTTGAATCGGCTTTACGCATAAATGGTTATAATCTTCCAGGCAAAAAAATAGTAATCAATTTAGCTCCAGCCGATATACGGAAGGAAGGATCGGCTTACGATTTATCGATTGCAATGGGGATACTTGGTGCTTCGGGACAGATACAAAACGATTTACTAGAAAAATTTATAATAATGGGAGAACTGTCGCTCGATGGTAAAATTCAACCCATGAAAGGAGCTTTGCCCATAGCCATTCAAGCAAGAAAAGAAGGTTTTAAAGGCATGATATTGCCAAAAGGAAATGCTCGTGAAGCAGCAGTTGTAAATGATGTAGATGTTTATGGTGTAGAAAACATCATAGAAGTGATAGAATTTCTAGATGGAAGACGAGTTTTAGAAAAAACTATCATCGATACTAGGAAAGAGTTTTTTGAAAAAGCATATAAAACTGAAACAGATTTTGCAGATGTGAAAGGTCAGGAAAATGTAAAACGTGCTTTAGAAATTGCAGCTGCTGGTGGACATAATATAATAATGATAGGACCACCCGGAGCAGGAAAAACAATGCTCGCAAAACGGATAGCTTCAATATTACCACCAATGACATTGCACGAAGCATTAGAAACCACTAAAATACATAGTGTTGCAGGAAAAATTGATAAAGAAACATCGCTAATGACTTCCCGCCCCTATCGTTCGCCACATCATACAATATCGGATGTTGCACTTGTTGGAGGCGGAACTTTTCCACAACCTGGTGAAATTTCGTTGGCACATAATGGAGTTTTATTTCTTGATGAATTACCTGAATTTAAACGTACCGTTTTGGAAGTAATGCGTCAACCTTTAGAAGACAGGACGATTTCTATTTCTAGAGCCAAATTTGCAATAGATTATCCTGCAAGTTTTATGTTAGTAGCATCGATGAATCCATGTCCTTGCGGATTTTACAATCATCCCGAAAAAGAATGTGTATGTAGTTCAATGATTGTTCAAAAGTATTTAAGTCGCATTTCGGGACCATTACTCGACAGAATCGACATTCATATAGAGGTTGTTCCTGTGCCATTTGATAAACTATCGGAAGTAAGAGAAAGCGAAACAAGCAAAACAGTTCGCGACAGAGTAATGATAGGCCGGAAAGTACAAGAAGAACGATTTGTTGATAGCGAACTTATTCATTGCAACGCACAAATGAGTTCGAAGCAAATCAGGCAATATTGTGAACTTGATGCAGCCTGCCAACAACTCATAAAAACAGCAATGGAAAAACTGGGATTATCGGCTCGTGCTTATGATAGAATATTAAAGGTGTCGAGAACAATTGCCGACCTCGAAGAAAGTGAAAAGATACAAACTCATCATTTAGCCGAAGCTATTCAGTATAGAAGTTTGGATAGAGATGGATGGGCGGGGTGATAATAATTATTAATTGTGAATTACGAGTAAAATAAAGTAATAAACCGAAGAAAAATGACTGTATAAATCATATATTTGAGAGCAAAAAGGTAATTTTAGTAATAGTCATAAAAAAAGCGGTAAAATATTTGCAACTATGATTTTTAATTAAGTACCTTTGCCAGTCAAAAATTGAAAGAAAAAAGAATATATTTAAAACTAAAAGGACATTATGTATTTGACCAAAGAACAAAAACTGTCTATTTTCGAAAAGTACGGCAAATCAGCAACAAACAGTGGTTTAAGTGAATCACAAATTGCATTATTCACTACAAGAATAAATCACCTTACAGAACTTTTAAAGAAAAACAAAAAAGATTTTGTAACCCAAAGAGCGTTAATTAAGCTAGTTGGTAAAAGAAGAAGCCTCCTTGATTACTTAAAAGCAAACGATATTTCACGTTACAGAAGTATCATTAAAGAATTGGAATTAAGAAAATAATTATATTTCAAAAAAAGAGATAGAAGGCAATTTACGTAATTGCCTTCTATTGTTTTATACCCTTAAGTAATTAATATCCAAAGCTAAAGAACATGTATAATCTCATAACAAAAACAATAGACTTAGGTGACGGTCGTACCATTGAAATAGAATCGGGCAAACTTGCAAAACAAGCAGATGGATCGGTTGTAGTGAAAATGGGCAACACAATGTTACTTTGTACTGTTTGTGCAGCAAAAGACATCAAACCAGATGTTGATTTCATGCCTTTAACAGTAGAATATAAAGAAAAATTTGCTGCTGCTGGACGTTTCCCTGGTGGATTCTTAAAAAGAGAAGGTAGAGCAAGCGATTATGAAATTTTAATTTCTCGTTTAGTAGACCGTGCATTACGTCCATTATTTCCTGATAATTATCATGCTGAAGTTTTTGTTACAATCAACTTAATTTCTGCTGATGTAGATATTTTACCAGATGCTCTTGCTGGTTTAGCTGCTAGTGCAGCTCTTGCAGTTAGCGATATTCCATTCAACGGCCCTGTATCGGAAGTACGTGTTGCTAGAATTGATGGCAAATTTATTGTTAACCCACTTGCATCTGATTTAGAAGTTGCTGATATCGACGTAATAGTTGCAGCAACAAAAGAAAATATCATGATGGTTGAAGGTGAAATGAGCGAAGTTTCTGAAGAAGAAATGTTAGAAGCTATAAAAATTGCTCACGATGCTATAAAACAACAATGTCAAGCATTGGAAGACTTAAAAGTTCTTGCAGGCAAAACCGTTGCTCGTAGCTACGATGACCATTTGAGCGATGATGTTTTACAACAAAAAGTTCACGATTTCTGCTACGCAAAATTATATGATGTAGTAAATAAAGGAATTACCAATAAAGATTTACGTAGTGAAGCTTTCAAATCGGTAAAAAAACAATTTATCGAAAGCTTAGGCGAAGGACATTCATTTAATGGCAAACTTATAGACTTATTCTTCCACGATGAAGAAAAACAAGCTGTTAGAAACTATGTTTTAGATACAAGAAAACGTCTTGATGGACGTGGAACAGAGGAAATTCGTCCAATTTG
>Ga0302215_10000985_pt1 | contig 20686 bp, 13 predicted proteins | sample II_Fen_N3_1_FD_194580 | JGI IMG/M metagenome (GOLD analysis project Ga0302215, IMG submission 194580) | Peat permafrost microbial communities from Stordalen Mire near Abisko, Sweden - II_Fen_N3_1 | ecosystem: Environmental > Terrestrial > Soil > Wetlands > Permafrost | place: Sweden: Abisko... | reverse complement strand
ACTATACTAAAGAATAATATTGTTTTCTTCATCTTATTTTATTTTTGGTAGTTTAAAACATCATAGATTTTTGAATAAGTTCTGCCGGTTTAAAGGCAGAACTTATTGGATTATTTATTTTTTGAAGAAAAAGTAGCTTCCATCTATATCGTTAAGTACGATAGTATAAGAACCTTTAATACCCAGGATGTTTTTTCCCCCTTTTACTCCTATAGCATAGTTCGTATAGATAGGATCACCATCATTGGCACTTGGGGTGCCCCAGTTTACATCCCATGCGGAATTTGCACGAATTTTACATTGATAATCGGCTGTAAAAGTATAATTGATATACCAGACATGATTATTTGTCGTTTCTGATGGAGTCATTACAAGATCAGGAAGAGATGCCCAGTTTGTCTCAGGCATGGCACCCGTTAAACCCATGGAAGCATAAGTTGTAGGTGCAGGTGTTGTCGCAGCAACTGGTACTATTTTCAATGTGTTGTCAATAGAATTGAGTGTAATAGTATAATAACCATCACTTGGCACATTAATGTTGTTTGCACCATTTTGAACATAAGCTGTCCCAGTCATACCCCATTGAGTCCCATCCCATTTTAAATCAGGTCCGATTATTTTAAATGAGCGGGATGCAGCAAAAAAGCCTGTGAAAGTATATTCGCCATCACCTTTTAAATTGTATTTTTTGCCTTGTTCAATGCTTAATGGATAAATTGAAGATCCAATATAGGCCTTATCATTATGCCATGCTCCATCACCTAAGCCAATTATATACCAGAACCTTAAAGCAGGAACATCAATATAAGCGAATAATGGTAAGACATAAGGCGTAATTTTCAGCATAACAGCATTCGAATAAAGCGGTTTTACTGTGACGGTATGTAATGAATCCATAGGATTTGTTACTGTTGTACTAACAACACCCTTCAAACGAATAAACACATTTTTTTGAACAACCGTGTTTGGCAAAACGCCCCCCGGATACAAAGCAATGATGGCTTTGTCCATTTCGAGTGTATTCACACCAACTTTTTGACCATTCACTGTTGTTGGCAGGCTTTGGAAAGTTCCGGCATTAAAAGTACTGTCAAAGCAAACCTGAGTGGTGTAGTTTACAGCTGCAGTAAATCCATAATCTGGTTCAACACAGGTGATTGAATCCATGTCTAACTGAGAATTTGCATCTGTCAATACGTAATTTGAATATATTGGTTGGTTCAGATGGAATCTAAGGGTTCCACTTTCTGCCAATGGATTAATTTTCACGCCCATTTGATCCTGGCAAGAATTTAACCCCATCATAGTAAGCAGAATAAAGAATATTATATTTATTTTTTTCATATGATTATTTTTCTTAAAAGTTAGATTTTAAATTGTCTTTTAGTATCCCGGATTTTGAATCAGATTTGAATTGTTATTCAAATCAGAAGTAGGTAAAGGATAAATATTATAGTTTGCACTAAATGGTGAACCACCTAAGGTACCACCTTTCCAATCCCAATTATATTGATTACTTCCACCAAAATTTCCGAAACGTATTAAATCAATTCGACGGCGTCCTTCAAAATAAAATTCACGGGACCATTCATCCAAAATACCCGGAAGTGATACAGAGGACAGAACAGATGTTTTTGCTCTGGTCCGGAGTGCATTGATGGCTTGTAAAGCAGTATATCCGCCAATTTCAGCAGCGCCTCTTGTAACAGCCTCTGCATAAGTCAGATAAGCTTCTGCTTTACGCATAAGTGGTATATCTGTGTCGGGCATAGTAACATCTGATATTTTAGTTGTATCACCATCGGCTCTACCATTCGTAAATTTGAACACTGCTAATCCCTGTTTTGGGTCTGTCCTGTCCAAAATTATTACCGGTCTGTTATTGCCAAATAACATGGCGCGGTCATCTCCTGCAGCTACCCTTAAATCAACTAAATCTGCACCAGCAGGTAAAGTCCCTGATGGAAAGAACTTTTCGGTCAGAGCCTTTTTAGCCCTGTTACATCCCCATCTGCTGCTTGGAAGATAATTGGATACACGTGGATCAGTCATATCTGTAAAGGCAGAAGAAGCAACCAGGTAACAGGATCCTGCATAGGAGGAAATCTTTTTACCATTTGCAGCTACAGGGAAAATCAACTCATTGGGGGCGTCATTTACGGCAGAACCATCAATGGCACCGGCATTATCACCCATAAATAGATACCGGTATTTAGAAGCAAGCTGGTAATCCGAATCAATGACTTTTTTAGCAAATATTGCAGCAGAATCAAATTTGGCATTACCGGTATATACCTGAGCATTGAGGTACATGCGGGATAATAGTAAATAACTGGCAACCACATCAACACGATAATAATCATGTGTTTTTGTTTGGTACATATCAGGTTGTATGGCAGTCAGTTCGCTTTTAATCCAGTTGAATAGATCGGCTCTTTTAATTTGTTTAGGCAAAGCAGTGCTTACAGTAGTAGCAAAAGGAACATTCCCATATAAATCCATTAAGTTATAATAATGAAGGGATCGAATAAAACGAACTTCAGCCCTTTGTTTCACTGATTCAGCATCCGTTTTTCCTGCCGTAAGATCCAAAAATGAATTACAGGTAGTGATTTCAATGTAGCTGTATTCATAAAAATTCTGAATGATTGGATTGGCAGAATTCGGTGTGTTGATTTGCACTCCCAAAATACCGGGATTTGCTTCATAAGGCCAGCAAGCTTCGTCTGTACACAGTTCGTTCATGTTCCAGTAAGTACGGAATAACCCGAAGTTGCCTTCGTCTGAAGCCTGAACATCCGGATTTCCTGAAGGTCCTTGTAAACCGGTCAACTCGAAAGAAGAATAAATTTTCGCGAATACCTGAAGTTGATTAAATTTCTGGTTTACACTGGGATCTATGGGCGTTACATTTAAATCGTTTACACAAGAAGATAAGCTTATGCAAAGGATTAACAATGTACTATATAAGTAGGTTTTTTTATTTACTTTTTTCATATTCTTTAGATTGTTGAATAATTATTTAAAAATTAAGGCTTAAACCAATAACAGTTACAATCGGTTTCGGGTATATATTATTGTCAATCCCATTATTAGAACTGGTATTTACTTCAGGATCCAATCCGGTGTATTTGGTAATAATAATTGCGTTTTGAATTGTTGCTGAAATTCGTGCACTCGAAATAACCTTAAACAGGTTTTTGAATGAATACCCTAATGTTATATTGTCACAACGTAAAAAAGAGGCATTTTGAACATAATAATCTGAAAACTTATAATCTGTACTAGAAGCTGAGAAATTTGTTACCAGTGCTGATGATGGTTTATTGTTCAATGCCCCGTTTCTGTATATACTTGCATTGGAAAGGTTCGAATTATTGGCGGCAAAGTCATTGTATACGAAATTTCCTATACTTGCATGCCAGTTTGTACCAATGTCAAATTTTTTATACGTAAACTTAGCAGAAAATCCCATGGTAACATCACCGGCCGGCTTGTGAAATAAATACTGGTCTGCCGATGTGATTTTACCATCCCCATTTCTGTCAACATATAGATTCTGAATAGGCTTTCCTGCATTCGAGTATACTTGTTGATAAACAAGGAATGAATTGACTGGGTAACCTACTTTTAAAGCCTGGATCGTACCAAAGTCGGATATGTTTCCTCTTAAGATGACCGTTGAAGCAGAATCAGAGAGTGTCAGCTTCGTTATTTTGTTTTGATTATAAGTAACATTATATCCTAAATCCAACGACATATTCTTGGATTGTATTGCCTTTGCATCAATTGAAAATTCTACACCTTTGTTTTGTAATGATCCGACATTGGATAATACAATATTAGAGAAATTAGTTCCCACCGGAACATGAATAAGGTTTAATAAATCATACGTATTTCGTATATACCCATCTACCGACCCATTTAATCTTCCATTAAGTAAACCAATATCCAATCCGGCATTATAAGTTGTAGTTTGTTCCCATTTTAAAGTCGTATTATAAGCATTTGGACGTGCTGTAGTTACATATGAATTTCCAAACTGATAGTATGCCCCTGTAGTATTTGTTTGATAAACGGGGATGTAGGGATAATCTCCCAATCCGGCACCATTCCCTAAATCCTGGGTTCCTGTAACCCCAACTCCTAACCGAAGTTTTAAATTCTGAATGGTTGGATTATCTCTTAGAAAACCTTCTTCGCTGATTTTCCATGCAAAAGCCCCTGATGGGAACAGACCCCACCGGTTATTGGCAGCAAATCGAGAAGTGCCATCATCCCTTAAAGTTCCTGTAAAGAAATATTTATTCGCAATAGTATAATTTAAACGACCAAAGAAGGAAACCAGATAGGATTCTGATGCATATCGGAAAATGGAATCGTTATACACGAAATTGTCAAGTCCAACTCCAAATCGACTGCCATCACGGTAAAAATGTTGCCATTCATAACCGGCCATCAGTTCCACTTTCTGATTCGAAAACTCTTTATTATATTGTAAATAAAAGTTAAGCTCTTTATTCGATTTTGAAGCTTTTTCATATGCATTATAACCATGAGGATAATTTGCAGTTGCCGTTTTTTGATTTAGGAAGTCTTCAGTAGAAGTGATATCTTCAATTCCTAAACTTAAATGTGCTTTCAAATCAGGAAAGAAATGAAATTTGTAATCAATATCGGCATTGGCAATAATATCATTTGCATTGGAAATATCCTGTTTCTGCATTAAAGTGGCTACAGGATTTGCGGTACCTAAATTATTCCAGGTAACAAATTTTCCATTTGCATCATTATTTACCCATTGCCAGTAGTTACCAAATTGAGTTTTATATGGCTCCAAAGTGGAAGTAACCGATTGAGTAGGATCCATGGCAGCAGCTGAACCAACAGCGCCTGTATCAGCATAGCGGTTTTTAACCTTCATCGCTTTGACGTTCAGATTGATCTTTAAATGATCATCAAATAAGGAAGGGTTTACATTGATTGCACCTGAATAGCGTTCGAAATTGGAAGTTTTAAGAATACCATCCTGATTAGTATAACCGAATGAAGCGCGGTACGGCATGTTTTTTAGCCCACCCATAATGCTGATATTATGATCCTGACTTAAAGCAGTCTGGTAAATTTGATTTTGCCAGTTTGTATTAGCAGTTCCCATTAATTTGGCAGCGTCAGAAGTTGTACCAAAAAGTGTATTTACTAAAGACCTGAATTGATCACCGGATAAAACATCCAACTTCTTACCGAGCATACTCACGGACGTATTTCCATTATAAGTAATGTGTGGTTTTGAATTTTTCTCACCTTTTTTTGTAGTGATAATTATGACTCCATTGGTAGCACGTGAACCATAAATAGCTGTGGCGGATGCATCTTTTAAAACTGTAAATGATTCAATGTCATTTGGATTAATGATATTTAGCAGATTAGCAACCCCTTTAACGCCAACATTATCCATTTCTAACCCATCAATCACAATTAAGGGGTCATTACTGGCATTTAAAGAAGCCCCACCCCGAATACGAATTGTTGATCCTCCCCCGGGAGTACCATCATTCGTTATTACACTTACACCTGCAACTTTACCTACCAACATATCCTGAGGATTTGTTGTTAAACCTTTGTTTAGTGCATCCGGTTTTATAGCAACTACAGATCCGGTTGCATCATTTTTACGAACCGTACCATACCCAATAGCAACTACTTCCCCTAAGGCAATAGCATCTTCTTTTAATAAAATGACAAGTGATGTTTTTCCTGAAACAGGAATTTCTTCGGTGAGATAGCCTAAGTAACGGACTATTAATGTAGATTTTGATGAAACTGTGAGAGTGAATGTCCCTTCAAAATTAGTGATAACACCATTATTGGTGCCTTTTTCAAGAATGCTCGCTCCAAGGATGGCTTCCCCGGTTTTAGCATCTTTTACAATCCCGGAAACTGACATTTGTTGAGCATTGGCTGTCATGCCAAGTGCAAACATCGCTAAAACAGCAACAAATGCACGCATTTTGTGCTTAAAGTGATTGTACTTCATGCATTAAGTTTTTTTAAGGTTGAAACTTGTAATTAATTGTCATAAAAAATGAATAATACTCATTTCTTTCTTTCTAACACCTCTTCTAATGAAAAGGTTCAGTCAAAACGCATTCAAAATCAGTTATACATATTTTATGTTGGCAAAAATAGAGTATTAATGTTTATATAAAATCTTTGTTATATAATTATAATTCGAAAAAGTTATGCAAACGTTTGCACCCTAGAATTTAATTATTTTCTGAAATAATTTTTTATTCGGATTATCTATTTTACTTTTGTATCAGATATTTTACAGGAAATAAAATCATGGAGCTTCTGTGACTTTTTAAAATTGAAAACTATTCGTAAAATAGCAGTATAGAAGTAAAAACATATTGACTATTCTGTCAATAAATATTTAACCGACAAGTCCTGACATGAAAAAAACACAAATTACCATTAAAGATATCGGACGTGCTCTTAATATTTCTCCTTCAACAGTTTCACGGGCTTTAAAAAACCATCCGGATATCAGCCAGACAACAAAAGATTCCGTTAATAAATACGCTAAAGAATTTAATTACAAACCAAATACGCTGGCATTGAGCCTGCGAATGAGCAGAAATAATACTATTGGTGTTATTGTTCCTGAAATAGTCCATTTCTTTTTCTCATCCATTCTTTCCGGTATCGAACAGATAGCCAATCAGCAAGGTTTCAATGTGATTATTTGTCAATCGGGCGAAAATTACGAAAATGAGGTCCGGAATACAGAATCACTCATTGCAACCCGTGTCTCAGGGGTATTGGCATGCCTGTCGAAACATACCACTCAATACGATCATTTCCAGGATATCATTGATAGTGAAATCCCGTTGGTCTTTTTTGACAGAATTTGTATTGGCATCAATACAGACCGGGTAGTAGTCGATGATTATTCAGGTGCGTTTGCTGCCGTGGAGTATCTGATTCAATCGGGTTGCAAGCAGATTGCCTTTTACAGTTCCCCCTTTCATTTGGAAATATCTAAAAACCGGAAAAACGGATACCTGGATGCCCTTCGAAAATACCATATCCCTGTTGATGAAACTTTGATTAGGGTTTGCGATACACGTGAAGAAGCTATTATCATAACCCCTGAAATATTAGACCGACCCGACCGGCCGGATGGATTCTTTGCCATTAACGACCACTGTGCTTCAGGAATCATGTATGCCGTCAAATTAGCCAAATTAAGAATCCCTGAGGATGTTTCTATTTTCGGATTTTCAGATGGTGAACTGGCAAAAGCCTGTGACCCGATGCTTAGTACTGTAGAGCAACATGGATTTGAAATGGGAAAGAATGCTGCCCATCTTCTCCTCGATAAGATTAATGGCGAAACTCATGGTCAATATACAAATAAGATAATTAAAACAAATTTGATTATTCGGGGAACGACGAGATGATTTGTGTTCCGTGTTCCGTGTTCCACGTTCCGCGTTTTGTGTTCAGAGTTAATAGAACTGAGATAGTTTTTTTATAATTACAAAACATTAAAAATAAATTATTTATGGCAACAATTCAACGGTTTGAAGATTTGGAAGTTTGGAAAAAAGCCAGGGAAATATGTAAGTGTATTTCTCAACTAACTCAAAAAGAACTATTCTCAAGAGACTTTTCTTTAAAAGATCAGATTAAACGTTCCAGCGGTTCTGTCATGGATAATATAGCTGAAGGTTTTGAAAGAGGCGGTAATAAAGAGTTTATAAACTTCTTAACCTACTCAAAAGGATCCCTTGGTGAAGTCCGTTCGCAGTCATATAGAGCGTATGATTATAATTATATCACTGAGGAAGAATTTAATACACTTATTGCAGACTCCATATCGTTATCTGAAAGATTGGGTAAATTTATAAGTTATCTGAAAAACTCGGATTTTAAAGGAGTAAAATTCTCTAAACAGAATCAAAACAATAAAGAAAAAGAAATATAGAACAAAGAACAAAGAGCCAAGAGCCAAGAGCCAAGAGCCAAGAACAAAGAACAAAGAACAAAGAACAAAGACAAAAGACAAATAAACTAAGAGTAATAACCTGATAAATAATATGCTTTATACTAGCGTCTTGAAATGTATTAAGTTGGAAAATATTCTTTTTAAATAAAATAATAAATATATTGAGTATTATGGATGAAACTCAAAATACTGATCGCGGAACGCGGAACACGGAACACAGAACCCGGAACGCGGAACGGGGAACGCAGAACCCGGAACCCGGAACGCGGAACACAAAACCGAAATTCAACTTCCTACAAATCCTCAGCCTGAGCATGGGCTTTTTGGGAATACAATTTGGATATGCATTACAAAATGCGAATGCCAGCAGGATTCTTCAAACCTTTGGTGCGGACATCGAACAGTTGTCATGGTTTTGGTTGGCAGCCCCCATAACTGGAATGATTATTCAACCGATAATTGGTCATTATTCCGATCACACCTGGACAAAGTTGGGGCGTCGCCGGCCGTTTTTTCTGGCAGGGGCCATCATGGCGGCTATAGCCCTTGTGCTTATGCCCAATGCAGGCGTATTTACCAGTGTCTTGCCGGCGATGTTTATCGGAGCCGGATTTTTAATGATTATGGATGCTTCCTTTAATGTTGCTATGGAACCCTTTCGTGCCTTGGTAGCCGATATGCTTCCCGCCGATCAGAGTACGCTGGGCTTTTCTATACAGACATTTCTGATTGGAATAGGTGCTGTTATTGGATCCTGGTTACCCTATGTATTGGGTAACTGGATGGGAATTTCTAAGGTTGCAACCAATGGCGGAATACCGGATAATGTTGTTTTCTCATTTTATATTGGAGCTGCAGTTATGATTGTTACCATTTTATGGACGGTAATCAGTACTAAAGAATATTCCCCTGAAGAACTTAATAAATTCAATAAAGAGAATCACCAAATCGTCGAAGAAAAAGGTAAATTCTCCGATATCTTTAAAGATATTGTTGCCATGCCAAAAACCATGAAACAACTGGGTGTGGTGCAGTTTTTTTCGTGGATTGCTTTATTTGGAATGTGGGTGTTTACCACTCCGGCAGTAGCTCAACATGTTTACGGGTTAGCTGTTACAGATACAAAATCTTTACTTTATCAGGATGCCGGGAATTGGGTTGGTATTATTTTTGGCGTTTATAACGGAGTAGCTATGATTTATGCTCTTTTATTACCAGCCATTGCTCATAAAATTGGGCGTAAATTGACTCATAGTATGTCATTACTTGCCGGTGCAATTGGATTATTGTCAATTTATTTCATTACAAATCCAATGACTTTGATCTATTCCATGATTGGAGTCGGAATGGCCTGGGGAAGTATTCTTTCCATGCCTTATGCTATTTTGGCTCCTGCATTACCGTTGAGAAAAATGGGAATATATATGGGGATTTTTAATATATTCATTACGGTTCCACAAATCATTAATGGCTTATTCGGTGGGATGATTGTAAAACGTCTTTTTGATTCTCAAGCGATATTTGCATTAATAATGTCAGGATGTTTTTTGATTATTGCATCTTTTAGCGTCCTTTGGGTCGAAGATAAGCAAGCAACTACAATTTAATTATTTACAGTCTTCATTCCTTTTGAACGATCAGACTTTACTAACAACAAACTTTTCAAACTACAAACTACTCTCATGGTTAAAAATCAGAATCCTGATCCTTGGTGCATCGTTGAAGAAGGCTTTCAAAGTGATAATCTGCTTGATTCGAATAATTTTTTTTGTCTTGAAAACGGTTATCTAAAACAAACCGGAAACTTCGAGGAATATTATTCAGGTGAAATATTGCCCGGCTCATTTATTGCAGGAAAGATTAAGCCCGAAGACACAGATCATTCAAACTTGACATCCGTAAATACCTTCTCGACGGGTAAGTATGTGAATACTCCAAACTGGATTGGAATAACTGTTCGTCTAAATGAAGAAAGACTGGATCTGGCAGTTTGGGAAATATTGAATTTTAAACGTACTTTGAATTTGCGAGAAGGTTTTCTGGAAAGATCATTTGAAGCAATATCGCCCAAAGGACATCATATTCAGGTTGTTGTAAAAAGGTTCCTCAGTATGGCGGAATATGAAGTTGGTGCTATTAGTTATTCTATCAAATCATTGAATTTTACTGGTAGAATATCATTCATGTCTGTTATTGAAGGCGATTTAATGCTAACTACTCAAAATGGTTCAGAACCTGTCTGGAATGTCTTGCAAACAAAAACCCGGCATGATGTTGCCCATTTATGGACCCAAACCCGTCATACCGATTTTCATATTTGCACCGCTTTGACGTATGAGATTTTTAAGAATAATGAGCATCTTAATATTAACCCTATAAAAATAGAAAAGGAAAAAATTGCAGGATTTAGTGTTGGAGCAGATGTTAAAATAGGTGATACTCTTCGATTATATAAATATTTATCTATTTTGAGTACGTTGAATCATCCTCGAACAGAACTTACTGAACAAGCCTGTATACTGGCAATGGAGGCTAAACAAAAAGGATGGAATAAATTGTTTGAAGAACATAAAGTCGCAATGACAGAATAATGGGAGAAGTCAACTTTAAGCAACGATGATAATTTAGTAGGGTAAAAAACCATTTTATTAAGAATTTTCAGCCTGTAGAATAATAAGCAACTGACAATAAATCAAGAAGTGTCATGAATAGCGGATGGAATATCTTTTAATTTCTTGATCTTCGCAATCCTCTCCATGAATGTTCTATAATTGGTTTAGGATTGGTTTTAGGTTGGTTTTACATCCGAAGCTAACGTAATATCATTCCGTTACATGATTGATATATATGCCATATATCCTTTTAGATATAGGATTGTATTATGGCAAATAAGTGAATGTAGTATGGTTGATAAGTGGCAATAGCTACGGAACCAAAACCAAACCAAAACTAAACCAAGACCAAACTAAGACCAAATCAAAAGGGAAGACAGAACAATAAAACATTTTAAAGGAAGGAAAAGGAAGTTTATAGCTTTAATGTACTTGGTTTTTGATGGACTACAGATGGTTTTAAATTTACCGGATATGAATTATTTCTGAAATGCAATTTTAAATTTTAAATAGGAAGTTAAACTATTGTCCTATATGCTTATCCGTTTACAAAATTATATATTTTTACTGAAATATCAAAGCAGGTTTGCAAACAAACAGTAAAATATTTTCAGGAAATGTCAGGAACAAAAAACGGGAATGCTGGATTTCAATGAATTCGGACTTAACAAAGAAAATAATGTCCTGTTTGTTTGGATGAATAATGTAATATTCGATTTTTCAATTACTTAGTTTTAAGTTTCAATTGCTGTTATCAGAAATAGAATGTTTTAAGTTCTTGATCTCAAAAAGAAAGATATGACAAAAAAGTATTTTTTATTATCAATAGTATTAATTTCCCTAAGCATTCAACTTAATGCAAAGGACCAGAAATGGGTCCAACGGGTTGAACCGACAAACTGGTGGACTGAAATGAATCAGCCGGTGTTTCAACTAATGTTGCAGGGCCCGGATTTGCAATCGGCAGTGATATCCATCCATCAGGCAGGTATTACTATTGTGAGAAAAGAGATAACCGATAATCCGAACTTTGTTTTTTTGTATCTTAACGTTGCAAAAGAAAAGTTGCCTGGTAAGTTTACCATAGAGTTGAAGAAAGGGAAAAAAATACAAACTGTTGTTTATGAGTTGAAAAAAAGAAGAGCAGAATCGTCAGCCCGTAAAAGTTTTACTGAAGCCGATGCCTTGTATTTGCTTATGCCCGACAGGTTTGCAAACGGGAATCAAGAGAATGATTCTATTCGGGGATATTATCAGGGAGTCCACAGAGAGATTCCGGGTGCACGTCATGGTGGAGACATAGATGGAATTATCAGGAATGTCCCTTATCTGGCCGGTTTGGGTATCACTGCCTTGTGGACAACTCCGCTTTTGGAGGATAATGATACCCAATATTCTTACCATCAATATGCCTGTACCGATTATTATAAAATTGATCCGAGGTTGGGGAAAAATGAAGATTATCTAAAGCTTTCAGATGCCTGTCATTCAAACGGTTTAAAACTGATCATTGATGTAGTTCCGAATCATTGCGGCTCCAACCATTGGTGGTTGAAAGACCTGCCTGCAAAGGACTGGTTCAATACCTGGCCAACGTACACTTCCTCAAATTACCGTATGACAGCATGGACCGATCCGCATGCAGCAAAAGCTGATTTAATCAGGCTGACGAAGGGTTGGTTTGCTCCCAATATGCCTGATTTAAATTTGCAAAACCCACTGCTTTTCGATTATCTGAGCCAGGTGTATGTTTTCTGGATAGAAACTGCCAATATCGATGGAATGCGGGTAGATACGTATCCATACAACGATATTAAAACTGCAGCAAAATTTATTCAATCCATCAGAAACGAATATCCGTATATGAATGTTGTTGGTGAATGTTGGGTTAAATCACCGGCAGAAATTGCCTATTATCAATCTGGAAATAATAATAAAGATGGCTTTGATTCAAGGTTGACCAGCGTGATGGATTTCTGCCTGAAGGATGTTTTCAGTACCGCATTCAATGAACCCGACAGCTGGGATACCGGAATGTCGCGATTTTATTCGCTGTACGCACAGGACTTTGTTTATTCAAGTCCTTCGATGATCATGAATTTTCTGGATAATCATGATATAGACAGATACTCAGTAGTTGTAAAAAGGGACATCCGCAAGTATAAGATGGGATTAGCCATGTTGATTACTGCACGGGGTTATCCACAAATCTATTATGGAACCGAAATAATGTTGGATGGAAAAGCTGGAGATTATCAGGGTCATCGATTTGATTTTCCGGGTGGATGGGTAACCGATGAGAGAAATGCATTTACATCACAAGGTAGAACTAAGTCCGAAAATGAAGTGTTTGACTATTTGAAAATTTTATTGAATTATCGAAAGAACAACTCCGTGTTACAAAGCGGATCCATGAAACAGTTCGTTCCTGAAAATGGAATCTACGTCAGTTTCAGGTATACTACTGAAAAAACAATAATGATCATTGCAAATAATAATTTGCAAGACAAAGAGTTAGATTTAAATCGTTTTAATGAAATGCTGGCCGGGAAATCTTTAGGAATTGAAATAACAAATTCTAAAACCTATTCAATGAAAAGACCTTTAACAATAGCTGCCAAGACTGTTTTAATTCTGGATTTAAAGTAACAATTCATATATTTGATATTGATTATTAACTTTTTATACTTAAAGATATGAAAAAGACATCATTAAAAGAATGGATTAATAAATTTAAATTGGTCCTTGTACGATTTACTTTCACACTTATTTTTCTAATTGGTCTGTCAATCCTTTGTTTTTTATCGATTCAAAAAGTGAAAGTTGAAATAAGAGTTAGTTTATGGGCATTTTTTGTATTAGGAACTCTTTTAAACGTTGCCGTTACTTTGTATCTGGAAGAATTTAAAAAGTGGCATTTCAGGATGCTGTTTAATGTACTTTCAATTGCTTTACTGGCAGTTTATTGTTTCACGCTTCCACAAAAACTCTTTGAATATCAGAATTATCAATTGATTGCATTTGGAGCAGTATTTGTTTTGTCTGCTTTTTTTGTTTCATTTCTAAAGAAAAACAACGAAATCCCTTTCTGGAATTTCAGTCGTGACAGCATAATTCAAATGTTCATTGCGTTTGTTTTTGCAAATGTGTTGTTTGCCGGTTTAAGTCTGGCCCTATTATCCCTCGATAAATTGTTTGGTATACAAATCAATAAAGAATTCTATTCGAATCTGGCGGTGATTTGTTATGTAATTTTTGCACCGGTCTATTTCCTGTCTAATATTCCAACTGAGTCAGAAAAAAGGAATCAAAAAATTTCTTTCAATAAAATATTAAAGATTTTCGGGTTGTATATTTTACTTCCAATTTTAGCTGCCTATACCCTCATTTTGTATGTGTATCTTTTCAGGATCATTATTAAATGGGAACTGCCAAACGGGTGGGTGTCAACATTGGTTTCTGTTTTGGGAATGGTTGGCTTTTTGTGTATGATCATTTTATACCCTCTCCCACGAATTAAAGAAAATAAACTGGTCGATGTTTTCTCCAGGTACTTCCCGGTTTTGTTGTTCCCGCTATTAATACTTATGTCTGTTGGAATTTTTCGAAGAATAGGTGATTACGGTTTGACTATCAATCGTTGTTATGTATTCATCCTGAATTTATGGCTGTTTATGATCAGTATCTACCTGTTGCTGTCACAATCAAAACATGTAAAATGGATTGTAATTTCATTTGCCATAGTAGCATTTTTAAGTTCTGCCGGACCATGGAGCGTATATAATATTACAAGGCATTCACTTACTATCCAGCTTGGAAAACAGCTCAATGATGCTCATTTATTAAAGAATGGAAAAATAAATCTTACTAAAGATCGAATTATTAAAGTGGATTCAATAACACAAAATCAACTGGTTGGAACCATACAATATCTTTCGAAAACCTACGGAAATGAAAGTATTCAGAAGTTTTATCCGATTTCGATAAAAGATAAGTCACAAACGGAAATTCTGGCTCTGACTAAAATGGAACACTTCACTAATTATCAACAATATACTTCTATCAATATAAAAAATCAATCATTATCTGTAGATACCGACCAATACCATTCATTTTTGTATTTAAATATGTTTGGAGAACAAAAATTGAAATATGAAGACGAAAAAGTAAGTGCTAACCTTGAAAATGATAAGTTGATAATAAAAAATAAATTGAAACCAATGTCTGTCTTTTCAATTCCTTTGAAAGATAAATTAAAAAAAATGGTTGAAGGAAAAAACACAAACAATGATTATGAATTTACGAAAGAAGAGTTAACTATAAATGGTAAAAACTATAAATTGATAATAACATCTGTTAATGTTAAGTTTGATGAAATAAATGATAAAATTAAAATTACAAATTTCAAAGGATATCTTTTCTATTGACCACTAATACTATTAAAAATCTACGAAAAAAAATGAAATATGAAAAATAAATTATATATCATCCTGTTGATTGTTCTTGGAAGTACAGCCTGTAAACAATCAAGTTTGAATTTTCCTTCGGATTCAGTAAACAATAAAAATCTCAATTCATTATTGACGCTCAAAATTGGTGAAAACGTCTTGTCATTACAGGATTTTATAATGAATCCATCTGAAATTGATTCAATAACCAGTTCATCTTCTAAACTCATTTGCCGGATAGATAATCATCGAATCAATGCAGATTTAGTCGTATTACCTGATATGGAACATTTTGTTGATGTGAAACTCTGGACAAAAGGGATTCCATATTCAGTACCCTGCCGTAAAACTGATAAGCTGGATTATAAGTTCACATTCAATCCTCAGGGCAAGATCTACAAAAAGGTGCAGATTGCAGGACAAATGAATGATTGGGTTCCTTCGTTATCCCCTGATTTGAAACTGAATCAGAAAGGAGTTTATGAAGTAACATTAAATTTAAGTCCGGGTACCTATTTATATCAAATGAGCCTGGATGGACAACAAAATCATGATGCGAATAATCCCAGCAAAGTGGATAACGGATATGGAAAATTCAATTCAATTTTACAGGTGGCAGGTCAGAAAGATAAATTGCCGATATTATATACATCTGAATTTACCGGTGAAAGCATTACACTTTTAGTTCAACATGAGGCAAGTCATGTATTTGTCTATTTCCAGAATTACCGGTTGCCGGATAAATTTATCAAACTTGAGAAAGGTAAAATTATTTTTGATATTCCTGCTGAAGCCGGTAAACAGGACCGATCTTTTATGCGGGTATGGGCTTCCAATGATTTTGGTGTTAGTAACGACGTCCTGATTCCGTTAGAAAAAGGGAAAGTACTTACCGATTCAAAAGATATCAAACGAACTGATAAACGGGCTCAGATCATCTATTTTATGTTGGTCGACCGTTTTAAAGATGGAGATAAAACCAACAACCATCCTATGAACCGGCCGGATGTAAACCATAAAGTAGATTATTGGGGAGGTGATTTAGCCGGATTAAAACAGAAAATTGATGACGATTATTTCGAAAAACTAGGAGTGAATACGTTGTGGATATCACCACTGAATCAGAATCCAACCGAACCTTTTGGCTATTATGCACCTATGAAAACCAAATTTTCAGGTTATCACGGTTACTGGCCGATATCCTCTTCTAAAGTAGATTCCCGTTTTGGAACGAATACAGAATTCCGGAATCTGGTAAGCGATGCTCACAACAGGAATATGAATATCCTGCTCGATTATGTGGCGCATCATGTGCATATTGATCATCCCTTTTATAAACTTCATCCACAGTTTACGACATCATTATATCTCCCGGATGGAACAATGAACACCGAACGATGGAATGATTACAGGCTTACTACCTGGTTTGATACTTTTTTACCAACTATTGATTTTTCAAAGCCAGCGGTGGTAGATATGATGACTGATTCTGCAATGTTCTGGATAAAAGATTTTAATATCGATGGATTTCGTCATGATGCCTGTAAACATATTCCCGAACAATTCTGGCGTGAACTGACCCATAAAATTAAAGTTCAGAATAGTGGTAAAAGTCTTTACCAAATTGGTGAAACTTATGGCAGTCCCGAGTTAATCAGCAGCTACCTGACAACCGGTATGCTTGATGGACAATTTGACTTTAATGTTTTTGATATTGCCAATACCACTTTTGCCGGGGTAGGGGGAAGCAACCTGAAACAGGTCAACACCATTCTGAATTCAAGTTTATATACTTATGGAAATCATAATTTAATGGGCAATATATCGGGGAACCAGGATAAACCAAGATTCATGGCTTATGCATCGGGTGACTTGAAATTCGGAGAAGATTCTAAAACTGCCGGTTGGCAACGTGTGATCGGTATAACTGATTCGACTGCTTATGATAAATTGCTGTTAATGCAAACTTTTAATATGACAATTCCCGGAATACCTGTTATCTACTATGGTGACGAAATTGGCTTAACCGGAGGAAATGACCCTGATTGTAGAAGAATGATGAAATTTGAAGGATTGAATAACAGGGAGACAAATCTTTGGAAGAAAGTATCAGTTTTGACTCATTTAAGGAAAAATAATCCGGTACTTGTTTATGGAGAATTTATTAATATCCAGACTAACAATGATAATTGGGTGTATGCACGGAAGTATTTCAATAAAAATGCGATTGTGTTTATCAATAATTCCGCTAAATCAAAATCGTTTGAAATTGCAATTCCTGATATGTTGAATACTGATGGACTCAAATCAATTTTTAATCGTAAATTTGCAATTTCTAATCGTAAAATCAGTATTCAATTGCCGGCTTACAGTTCGGAGGTTTTATTATGATTTAGAGCCAGGAGCCAAGACAAAAGACAAAAGGCAAAAGACAAAAGACAAAAGAACCAAGAACCAAGACGAAAGACAAAAGAACAAAGCCTAATCTCTGAACTTCAAACAACAAACATCAAACATCAAACATCAAACAACAAACATCAAACTTCAAACAATAAACTTCAAACATCAAACAACAAACTTCAAACATCAAACAACAAACATCAAACTTCAAACACAACTATATGATTCAAATTAAAAACAGTGTATTGGCTGCAGCGGCTGAAAAAGACATGGACGAATTTTTACAGGTTTTCACCGATGCTTATCTTCTTGCCATAGGTGGTAAATTGACTGCTGAAAATATGCCATTACTTAATGGGAGTCAGCATACCTTGTTAGCATATCATTTTTTTACAAAAGAAATGAGTGAAGGAGGATTTGTTCAACTAATTCAAAACGGATATGGCGGTTATATATTTTCCAATCCATTTGCGAAAGCGATTAAACAGTTTGGTGCGATAGAACTGGCTAAGTTAATTTACAAAGCAAAGGAGATATACGATCCGAATAAAGAAAAACTAGAACGCGAAACAACCGAAGCAGAATTCAATGCGCTTTATGTCGATTTTGAAGAATTTGATGAACTGGAAGAAATTTATTTTGATATTGAAGAAAAACAAACTGCTGCTATTGCAGCATATGTAGATGAACATATCGCCGATTTTGCCGAAATTATTTAACAAACACGAAAGGTGTAATAAAACAACTCCCAAAACAGAGCCTTCTGTTTTGGGAGTTGTTTTATTAATTTTACAGTAAATTTCAGAAGGTTGAATGGCGTAAATAATGAGTGATTAAACCAGCATTCTTTTTACTTTTTCTAAATCATCGGGTGTATCAATTCCAAAAGTTTCAACATTGGTATAACCTACTTTAATCCGGTAACCGTTTTCAAGCCAACGGAGCTGTTCTAACGACTCGGTGATTTCGAGAGGTGATTGTTCAAGCAACGTTAATTCGCGTAAAATATCAGCTCTGTATGCGTAAATTCCGACATGTTTCAGATAGGTATGCTGCGAAATCCAGCTTCCTGTATCTGAACCTCTTTTAAACGGAATAACGGATCGACTGAAATACATAGCTTCATTTTGAAGATTAACAACAAGTTTTGGATTGTTTGGATTTGTCAGACATTCAAAACCGTCACTTTCATTCACCTTTTTTGCTAAAGTAGCAATCTGAGTGTCCTGTTCGTCAAAGCAGGTTAATATTTCACTGATTTGTTCAGGTTGAATAAAAGGTTCATCTCCCTGAACATTAACTACCACATCAAACCATTCATCAAGTTTAGAAAATGCTTCATAGCAGCGATCTGTACCGCTTTTATGCTTGTCGGAAGTCATTATGGCTTTTCCTCCAAAAGCAATTACAACGTCAAAAATACGTTTGTCGTCGGTTGCAACATAAACATCAGGTAGAACTTTAGAGACCTGATCGTATACTCGTTGAATCATTGTCATTCCCCCTATATCCACCAGAGGTTTTCCGGGAAAGCGTGTTGAATTATAGCGTGCCGGAATTATACAAACAAAACGCAACGGATTTGGTACTTTAATCTGATTCATTTTTGTCATTATATTGAAGTTGCTTTATTAAAATCAAACTCTTTTTTTAAAAATTCTTCTTTTTGTTAAAGCGAACCAACTTGTACTTCGCATTAGTAAAAGGACAATAATTGGGAAAGTTGCTAAATTAAGTCCCTGAGTAGATAGTGCAAAAGCCAGTAATGCACCTACAAGTAATAAAATATTTACGATTTCATAATAAAATAAGGCTTTCCGCATGGGTTTAATCCAGATCATCACAGCTACAATTAGATTAAGTGGATTAAGCCAAAGTAAATTCAGGTTGGATTTAACCAACGGATGTAAAGAAAAAAACATCAAATAAAATGCTATTAATCCACCAATACCGCTGACTACTAATATCAGGGTATCGAAATATTTAAAGTGTAGTCTCCGTTCTTTAATATCCCAAATCGTTAAACATATTCCAATCATCAACAAGAAAATAAAAATGGATATTGGTTTATATATCCATGAATCTTCTAATGTATTTATATCTTTTTTATTGACCAGAATTTTATTCACAGATACTAATTTTCTGATCTGTCCATTTGCTGTTTGAATTTGAGCCGTTTGAAACTCATTCATTAATACCTCAGGAAGGAACATACTTTCACTGATAGTAGCTACCCTGTCGGCATCCATCCCAAAAACAATATCTATCCCGAATTTGAGCCACGTATCCGTACCAACATATACTCCTATCCATTGACGAAATGTTTTAGTTTCGGCAGACTGTTGAAATTTTACATATCCCTGAATCGCGGAAAATATTTTATCGCGTGGACGGGAAGCACAGTTGTCAAAAACAAAATTATACCGGTATGTTCTGTTTTCAACCTCATAGTTTTTCAATAATGAATTTATCAAATTTCTTCTCTCAGTAGTTGTAAGATTTAAAATCTGTTCCCAAACCATTGAATTTCGTTGTGCATATTCAGGTAAAAAATACCTTGTATCGTAAATACCTAATTGATAATCTGTCTCCCCTTTAATGAATTTATAATAAAAGTTTTCTGTTTCAAAACTAAAAATTCCATAATTGAAAACCAGATCAACACCATTTTTGGAATCATTAATGCGAATGGCAGTATGGCCAAATTTGGCATAAACTTCCTCCCCGGGGGAACATGTAATCAAACTAATTACTGCAGAATCACTTATTGAGATTTGTTGAGCATTTGCATTTAAAAAACAAAAAAGGATTGTCGTGATCAAAAAGATTCTTTTCATCTGAAATTATGTTAGAGTGCTTTACAAAAGTAATTCTAATTATTTAATTATTTAATAATTTTTAAAAAAGTATTAATGTTTCACTTTAACGTTGTTAATAGGAAACCACGAATAAGATATTTGTAAAAGGAATTATGTGGCAAAAAATGTATTTTCACACTTTTTATGTGGATTTTTTTGTTATTTGGCATTTTTATATCGAAAAATTGCTAAATTTGTGCTTTATAACATTGTTGTCTAACATATTTCTCAGAAAAATTTTATGGCAAAAAAGCATGTTTCAGATCTCAAACCCTTAGAAGAGATTCTTACAGTTTGGGATGTTTTAACTCCGGATGAAAGACAATTTGTTCGAAATAATTACACGGTCCACTA
>Ga0302215_10000984_pt1 | contig 20687 bp, 20 predicted proteins | sample II_Fen_N3_1_FD_194580 | JGI IMG/M metagenome (GOLD analysis project Ga0302215, IMG submission 194580) | Peat permafrost microbial communities from Stordalen Mire near Abisko, Sweden - II_Fen_N3_1 | ecosystem: Environmental > Terrestrial > Soil > Wetlands > Permafrost | place: Sweden: Abisko... | reverse complement strand
TATCTATTTATAAAATTACGTTTAGTTTGTAAACAACTTTTCCGATAAATCGAAAAAGCTAAAATATCATAGCATCTAAAGTTATACTACTTTAATTTATTAGGACACATTGCGGATAATCATTTAAGATTTTATGATTATCCACAAACGTATTAAAATTTCAACAGTTTACAACCGGCTCATATTTAGATAAATAAAAATTTATCTCCGGTTGTGATTTTATTCCTATTTTACTCTGGTTTTTACACAAGTCCATATATAGTCCAAAAGTACGTATCTATATTTATACGGACTTATAACTGAATATATACCGAAGCAAGAATGGGCATTTTAACGATTCAGATAAAAGTGGAGAAAAAGGAAAATTAAAGTATAATAAACGAGGAGTAAAAAAAATAATCCGGTATATTGTTTCTTAGCAGAAACAAAATTCATTTAAATGATGGTTCAATTGTTGACAATAAAAATTAACTTTTTGTACATAATAAGGCAAGTTATTATAAGTTATCATTTTTATTTCAAATGCGATTAAAGTAAAAATAGAGCTCGAAAGTTCTGATATAATTTTAAACTATTACTTTTTATTTTTTGAGAAAGCAAGTTTTAACATCGCCACAACTTAATTACATTTACTGTATTTTTCAGGTTGTTTTCAAAATCTGAATAATTAAATAAAAAAAACAATGTAATACGGGTTGAATATAGTCATCCTTAAGACAGTAGAATTCAACTCTTTGTAAAAATAAATTGCTTTAAACAAACAAAAGCTCTCCCTGAAAAGGAAAAGCTTTTGATTGTTTAAAAAGTGTCCGTTATTTCTTAGATACTTCTACAGATACTTTCCTGAACTCTTTTAAAAGTTTTTCCAGATCCAGGGAACTTTTGCGGGCACGTGTACCTGCAGCTTTATTGGCTTTTTCAATTTGTAAATTTGCATCGGTAGCAAAAGCTTCAAATTCAGCTTTAATCTTGTTTACTAGTTCTTCCATTTTCAAATATTTTTTTAGTTTTTTAATTGGCTGTACTGATACAGTCATAATATTTGCTGCAAATATAGTCATTTAAGGATAATCTCAAAAGTTATCCGGAATATAGTTAAACAAAGATATCAATTTTATCTGATTTGGTTACACTTCCATGAATAAACACCTTCATTTAAAACATCTAAAACACAAACACTAACCAGTTCCTTATTACGATTTTTTTTTGTAATTTTGCACCCCTGAATTAGTTTTTTGCTTAATAATAAAATTATCATAATTGATTGTGTAAGTTGATTAGTTCAAACACTGAGTAATCTGTTATAAATCTGTGAAAATTATTTTTTCAAATGAAGAAGTTTGCTGAATATACCAATCTGAATTTATCGGACATAAACAAAGAAATGCTGACTCGCTGGAGCGATCAGGACATTTTTAACAAAAGTATTGAAACCCGAGAGGGCAAACCGTCTTTTGTATTCTATGAAGGACCACCCTCTGCCAATGGACTGCCGGGTATTCATCATGTGATGGGTAGAACCATCAAGGATGTTTTTTGCCGTTATAAAACGATGCAGGGCTTTCAGGTGAAACGAAAAGCCGGCTGGGATACTCATGGTTTGCCTGTAGAGCTGGCTGTTGAAAAAGCGCTGGGGATTACCAAAGAAGATATTGGCAAGAAAATCAGCGTGGATGATTACAATGCCGCCTGCCGTCATGATGTGCTTAAATATACCAAAGAATGGGAAGACCTGACAACAAAAATGGGATACTGGGTAGATATGAACGACCCGTATATTACCTATGACAATCGGTATATCGAAACATTATGGTGGTTACTCAAACAACTTTACAACAAGAACTTACTATACAAAGGCTATACTATCCAGCCTTATTCACCTGCTGCCGGTACAGGACTCAGTACACACGAACTCAACCAACCCGGTTGTTACCGTGATGTAAAAGACACCACCTGTGTTGCTCAATTTAAAGTTACTGACAACAACAAACTGCCTTTTAAAGCAACAATTGATGGCAGCAGCTATTTTATTGCATGGACCACAACACCATGGACATTACCTTCAAATACTGCACTTTGTGTAGGTCCTAACATAACCTATGTTCTGGTAAAGACTTTTAATCCTTATACAGGTGAAGCCGTATCACTGATATTAGCCAAAGAACTGTTAAACGTACATTTTAATCCTAAAAATACAGAATTAGCGTTTGAAGATTATAAACCGGGTGATAAAAACATACCTTTTACTGTGCTGGGCGAATGCAAGGGTTCTGATCTGGCAGGAATTCAATATGAACAATTGATTCCCTGGGTGAATCCGGGAGAAGGTGCATTTCGAGTGATAACCGGCGACTTTGTAACAACAGAGGATGGTACAGGGATCGTTCATATAGCTCCGACCTTTGGAGCTGATGATGACAGGGTAGCCAAACAAAACAATGTTCCCCCACTGCTTTTGATCGATAAAGATGGAAACCGTCAGCCAATGGTTGACAGAACAGGAAAATTCTTCAAACTGGATGATTTGAGTCCTGATTTTGTTTCATCGAATATGAATGCCGTGTTGTACAGTGAATATGCAGGTCGTTGGGTAAAAAATGAATACGATGAGAGTCTGACTGAAAATGATGCTACTTTGGATATTGATCTTTGCGTAATGTTGAAACAACAGGGACTCGCCTTTAAGATTGAAAAACACATACACAGTTACCCACATTGCTGGCGTACGGACAAACCTGTTTTATATTATCCACTCGATAGCTGGTTTATCAAAACCACAACATGTAAGGATAAAATGATGGAACTCAACGATACCATCAACTGGAAACCACAATCTACCGGTTCGGGACGTTTTGGTAAATGGCTTGAGAACCTTCAGGACTGGAATTTGTCACGAAGCCGTTATTGGGGTACTCCACTTCCTATCTGGCGCAGTGAGGATGGTACAGAAGAAATCTGTATCGGTTCAGTGGAAGAATTGATGTCTGAAATAGAGAAATCAATCCAGGCAGGTTTTATGACCGAAAATCCATATAAAAACTTCAAAGTAGGAGAATATACGGCTGACAATTACGCAGTGAAGAATATCGATCTGCACCGTCCCTATGTGGATGGAATTATCCTCGTATCCGGAAGTGGAAAACCAATGTCCCGTGAACTTGATCTGATCGATGTCTGGTTTGATTCGGGTGCCATGCCTTATGCACAATTGCATTATCCGTTTGAAAATGCTGATTTGATTGATAAAGGTGGATTTTTCCCTGCCGACTTCATTTCTGAAGGGGTGGATCAGACTCGTGGCTGGTTCTTTACATTGCATGCAATCAGCACCATGGTGCGGGAATCTGTAGCCTTCAAAAACGTCGTATCCAATGGATTGGTACTCGATAAGAACGGCAATAAAATGTCGAAACGGCTTGGTAATGGTGTCGACCCTTTTTCGACCATTGATAAATACGGTTCCGACCCGTTGCGCTGGTATATGATGACGAATTCTTCGCCATGGGACAATTTAAAATTTGACATTGAAGGGATAGAAGAAGTCCGTCGTAAATTCTTTGGAACACTTTATAACACGTACTCATTCTTCACTCTTTATGCCAATGTAGATAAATTCACCTATGCAGAAGCGGAAATTCCTATGGAAGACCGTCCTGAAATTGACCGGTGGATTATTTCATTGCTGAATACGTTGGTAAAAGACGTCACAGAGAATTACGAAACATATGAGCCTACACGTGCAGGCAGGGCAATCTCAGATTTTGTAGGTGAAAACCTCAGCAACTGGTATGTCCGGTTAAACCGCAAACGGTACTGGGGAGGTGAATATGATACCGACAAAATTTCGGCTTATCAGACTTTATATACATGTCTGGAGACTGTCACTAAGCTTATGTCACCTATAGCTCCTTTCTTTGCCGATAAATTATTTCTGGATTTAAATGCAGTTACCGGAAAAGACTTAAACGAATCGGTACATTTAGCTGATTTTCCAACTTATAATGAAAAGCTTATTGATATCCACCTGGAAGCATGCATGAAACTGGCACAACAGACTTCATCCATGATACTGGCATTACGTCGTAAAGCAGAGAAAAAAGTTCGCCAACCATTATCGAGAGCTGTTATTCCGGCACACGATGAAGCAACATTTAACCAATTAACTTACATCGCCGGACTGGTAAAAGCAGAAGTAAATATCAAAGAACTGGAAATTATTCCTGCAGATACTGATATGCAAAACCTGGTAAGAAAAATCAAACCCAATTTTAAAACATTGGGAAAGAAATACGGCAAACAAATGAAGGAAATTGCACAGGCAATGGCCACTTTTGGTAAAATTGAAATCAGCGAAATTGAAAACAAGGGTAAGTATCTGTTGAATTTGCCGACTGGAGCTGTTCAACTCGAACCGGAAGATGTAGAAATAACGACAGAAGATATGCCGGGCTGGTTGGTTGCCAACGAAGGCAAACTGACAGTAGCCCTTGATATCACAGTTACTGAAGAATTATTGCGGGAAGGAATAGCACGTGAACTGGTAAACAGGATTCAAAATATCAGAAAATCGAATGGATATGAGATTGTTGACAAAATTGTCGTTGAGATTGAAAGCAGGGTTGAAATAAATGAAGCTGTAAAAGAATATTCAAATTACATTGCTTCACAAACATTAGCTGTCTCGGTATTGTTATCTTCGGAATTATCCGATGCTACAGTACTTGAATTTGACGAATATACAGTAAAAGTATCAGTAAAAAAAGTACAATAAAACTTGTTTAAAATAAAGTCAAAAATAATTGTCTAACTGAAACTAAATAGCTATTTTCGCAGGCTATTAAAAAATCGTATCTAGAAATTGAATTTTTAGATAAATTACCTTACAAACCATTTAAAAATTATGATTATGGCCGAAAAAACAAGATACACAGATGCTGAACTGGAAGAATTTCGAAATTTAATAACCGAAAAACTTGAAAAAGCTCAAAAAGAATATGAAGCTTTGAGAAATGGCATAACCAATTTAGATGGAAATGATGTAATGGATACCTCCCCTACTTTTAAAGTATTGGAAGAAGGGGCAGCCACACTTTCTAAAGAAGAATCAGGACGTATGGCTCAACGCCAAATGAAATTTATACAGCATTTACAATCGGCACTGATCCGCATTGAAAATAAAACATACGGAATTTGCCGTGAAACAGGCAAGCTAATTCCGAAAGAACGTTTACGCGCGGTTCCTCATGCAACATTGAGCATTGAAGCTAAAAACGAAAAAAAATAATCGAATGTAATAACTATATTCGGCAACGGGACACTTGTCTGTTGCCGAATTTGTATTTAAAATAATTTACAGATTCGTTTTCCTTACCGTCGTAAATTACAACTTATAAAATTGTAAATTCTTTCCAATGTCGATAACTAAAAAATCCCTCTTACTCATATTTCTTATCTTATTTGTTGATCAGGCTTTAAAAATCTATATAAAACTTCATTTCGCACTGGGGGATCATGTAAATGTTTTAAACTGGTTCCAGATTTATTTCATTGAGAACAATGGGATGGCTTTTGGAATGGAACTGATTGGAAAACTGTTTCTAACTATTTTCCGTATCATTGCAGTAATTGCATTAGGTTACTATATTCACAGACTTATTAAAAAGCAATTTCCATCAGGTTATATATTAACTATTTCGCTTGTATTGGCAGGTGCCGCGGGTAATATCATTGACTCAGTGTTCTACGGCTTATTTTTCAATGATAGCTATGGAAAGATTGCTACATTTCTTCCTGATGGAGGAGGATATGCATCCTTGTTTTATGGAAAAGTGGTTGATATGCTTTACTTTCCAATCATACGAAACAGTGTAGGTGAAACGATATTCTTTAGTCCGGTATTTAATATTGCAGACTCGGCAATCAGTGTTGCCGTAGTTATCATTCTTATTTTTTACAGAAAAGAACTGAACGACAGCCTGGAAACAAAAAAAGACAGTAATGTTGAACCTTCTATATAAATTATTAAAACGCCTGTTCTTTTTTGCAGGACTCGCAATACTTCTGTCAGCATGTGATGGCAGGCCCAGAGGTATTTTGAGCCTGAGTGACATGACCAATGTGCTGACTGAAATGCATAAAACGGATGCATCACTGAACGAGCGAGGGTTGGCATATGGTCATTATACCGACAAAGCACCTTATTATAAGTTTATATTTAAAAAATACGGAATATCAAAAGCCGAATTTGATTCATCGTTGGTCTGGTATTCAAAAAATCCAAGGATATTCGATAATATGTATGATAAAGTACTGGTCAATTTAACCAATCTTCAAAAAGAAGTTAAAAACGGCAAATATCATCCTGTTGACACGCTCGATCTTCGAAAAATGACTACCTCTATCTGGAATAAACGTCAGCGGTACGTATTGACAAAGGATTCTTCCAGAACAAAGTTGAATTTTGAAATTACCGATTCAAATTTTATGTTCGGGGATATATATTCATTGAAATTTTTACAACGAATTGCTCCTGAAGATTCATGTAAAAAACAGGGAGTTGTTTTCAGAATTAATTATGAAAATGGAAAAACCGACAGTGTATTTCGCACGACTTATAACGACAGTCTGTTGCGTCGTTATACTATTCATTTTAAAGCATTTCGCAAATTAAAAATCAAATCAATATCAGGCGAATTACTTGCAAGTAAAGCATACAAAGGAAAACTAAATTCAGTCACCGACAGTATTTCATTATTCCGAGAATACAACTCTAAGACTCAGGACAGTTTACGAAAAGTAGTAGAATTAGCGAATCCAGGAATTCTGATTAAACAAAACAAAAAAAGCATTGATTCAAAACAGGCTGTTAAAAAGTCGATAAACAGAAGATTTTATCATTCCTTGCAATGATGCGTGTAGGAAGTCAGCTTACATTCTGTTCACCGGATAAAATTCTTCGCAGAACTGCTGTTGAACAAGATCAGAACAATATCATTACCGGATTTTTCAGTTTGGATAGTGAACTGACAGAACCGGAAAATACATTGTTTTTTGATGGAATTATTTCATCAGGGTTGCTTTCTTTAAAGCAAACCATACCTGAAGAAATCAACCCAAAAGCTTTAAATGAGTATCAATATTTTGATTTTTCAGAAAACATCCCATTATTCAATTTGAAACTGACAAATAAACCATTAATACTGGATTTCGGAACAAACTCAACGGATAGATTCAATGACCTCCTACCCGATCTTTACAGGCTATTATCCGGTTTATCCATTTTTGATATCATTGCGGCGTGTACCTATAATCCGTATGTTATATCAGGTTATAAAACCGGTTTGTCCGAAGGTTTCAAGACAGGGTTAATTCTTTGGGAAAACACAGATCTGGTTCATAGAAAGTTAACCGAAACTACAAAAATCCGTGAATTGAGCCGTTACAATCAGGAAGGCAAAACAAAACTGGATTAACAGTGTTATTAGTTATTTAAAAAGTATCCATTAAAAACAATTTTATAAACGATGTGGCAATTATTTATTGGTAGTCTGCTTTTAGGGTTGATTCATCCTTTTTTTCCAAATCACTGGATTCCTTTAATAGCCATTTCAAAAACTGAAAAATGGACAAATAAAGAAACAATAGTTGCCACTTTGATTACCGGGTTTTCGCATACGCTCAGTACCATCATTATTGGGATAATTGTCGGGTTTGTTGGGATTAAACTGACAGAAAGTTATAGTTATATTACCAGAATAGCTGCACCTTTGATTTTAGTTCTTATTGGAATTATCTATTTGCTGATGGAATTAAGGTCAACTCATCACCACAATCATTTTGAGATAAAGAATGATTCTCTGAAAAACAAAAAATCCAAAACTGCAATCATTTTAAGTTTATGTATCGGAATGTTTTTTTCACCATGCATTGAAATTGAGGCTTATTATTTTCAGGCAGCTACTCAGGGTTGGATTGGCATCTTCCTGGTTTCAGCGATCTATCTGATAATGACTTTATCAATCATGGTTTGCCTGGTGTATCTGGGGCTAAAAGGAGTCAATAAATTTAATTCTCAATTCCTCGATCATCACGAAAAATCAATTACAGGTGTTGTACTGATTCTGTTGGGACTCCTTGCTTATTTTGTTGAATTCTAAATAGAACCGGACAATTACAGCTATTCCGGATTAATCAGTATCACATCAATTTATCATCACATCACCACATCATCACATTATCATATCATCACATCAACTTATCATCACATCATATCTTCCAGTCAAATTAACGATATATGATTAAAAGTTTGCATGCACTTTTTCATCCTAATGAATTTCAAGGTTGGGGAAAGACCAAACGGTATTTTGAAGGTTGGTATTACAAAGTGGTGACTGCCAATGAATCCAACGCATTTGCTTTTATTCCGGGCATTGCATTCGACGAATACGGAATGCAACAGTCATTTGTGCAAGTACTTGATGGGAAGAAAAGAACTGCCAGATACTATAAATTCGACGCTGCCGAGTTTCACCCTCATAAAAGTAAATTTGAAATCGAAGTAAAAAATAATTTTTTTTCGTATGATAGTATACAACTTGATTTACCTACCATCAAGGGCAATTTGCGGTTTTCACATCAAACTCCCTGGCCAAACTTATGGTATTCACCCGGTATAATGGGACCCTATTCATTCGTACCATTTATGGAGTGTTATCATGGCATTTTGAGCATGGATCACGGCATTGAAGGGAATCTTGTTATTGATGATGAAACAGTAGACTTTACCAATGGCAGGGGATATATGGAGAAAGACTGGGGACAATCTTTCCCGGATGCTTATTTTTGGTTACAAACCAATCATTTCAGTCAACCAGGTATCTCGCTGAAAGCATCGGTAGCTATGATACCCTGGATGGGCAGTTCATTTATAGGATTCATTGCCGGGATATGGATTTATGACCACCTGATACAATTCACGTCATATAATGGTTCCAGACTCATTAAATCGTATGCAGACAAGAATGTTGTCAAACTGATTATGGAGAATAAAAAATACCGGCTTGAAATCCTTGCACACAGAGAAAAAGCGACACAATTAGCTTCACCAATACTTGGCTTTATGGATGGGCGCATTGATGAAAGTATGACTTCCATGATTGATGTCCAGTTATATGATAAAGCAAACCATAATATCATTTTACTCGACACCGGTAGAAATGCTGGTCTTGAAGTGGCCGGTAAAATAAAAGATCTTACTGTTCCATTATTTAAGAATTCCAAAAAAGATAATTTTTAAGACACTACCAGCATTTAGCATGTAAGAATTTTAAAAATTCGAAAACGAACTGAATAAATAATTTTAATTAGTTCAAATTGTTATAATTAGCTTAATAAAACACCAGAGTTGTTCCCTTAAATAATACCGGGTAATTTTTACTGATTGGTACGAATAGTTATCAATCTCAGGCTTTAACGAATTATTCATTGTCAATGCGATACATTGCAATCTATGATCATGATAAAAACAATATCAGTTTACACAGTTTCAATCTTCGTTTTAATAGTACTTATCACATCGTGCAGTATCAAAAACGAAGTAAAATCCCGAATAAATAAAAGGGATGCCATTTTGAATAATATCATAACACCACCGTTGCCACCCAGTACACTTTCGATACTTGCATTTGGTGGAGTTGGCGATTCAATCACCGATTGCAAACCTGCATTCGAACGTGCTTTGACTGAATGCACCCGGTTGAAAGGAGCAAAAATAGTTATCCCTGCAGGTATTTATTTCGTTGGTGGACCGATTCATTTGGTAAACAACGTATGTCTCGAAATCCAGAAAGGTGCAAGAATAAAGTTTAGTTCCGACCCTTCAAAATACCTGCCTGTTGTACCTACAAGTTGGGAAGGAACTTTTATTTTAAATTACAGTCCGTTGATTTACGGTTATAAACTTCAAAACGTTGCAATAACAGGCGAAGGAACAATAGACGGAAACTCAAGTGAAACGTTCAGCACATGGCGTGATTTACAAAAAACCGACCAGCAACTTTCTCGCGATATGAATCACAATAATGTACCACTGAGTAAACGGATTTTTGGCGCCAACCACTATTTGCGACCACAGCTTATTCAACTGTATGATTGCAAAAATATTTTAATCGAAGATTTAACTATAACCAATTCCCCTTTCTGGTGTATACACCTTCTTAAATCGGAGAATATAACCATCCGAAGGTTGAATTTTAATGCCCATAATATCAATAATGACGGGATTGATCCTGAATACTGCAAAAATGTGTTGATTGAAAATATAAATTTTGATAATGGCGATGACAATGTGGCTATCAAGTCAGGTCGCGATGATGAAGGAAGAGCAACCGGCATTCCATCCGAGAATATTATTATACGTAATTGTCGGTTCAATGGACTTCATGGGGTTGCAATAGGTAGTGAGATGTCGGGTGGAGTAAGAAATGTATTTATCGAAAATTGTGTAGCCACCGGATATTGCAAAAGGGGGATCTTTCTTAAATCGAATCCTGACAGGGGTGGTTATATGACCGATATCTATGTGAACAATGTAACTTTCAATGAGGTAGAAGATTGCTTTTATATTACATCAAATTATCATGGTGAAGGGACTGGACATAATACTGAAATCAGGAATGTATTTGTTGACAGCCTGTTTTGCCAAAAGGCAACAAATGCGGGATTAGTCATTCAGGGATACCCTTCAAAAAAAATTAAAGACATTCATTTTTCAAATGTCAGGATCAATGCTGCCTTAACTCCGCTGAGTTTTACAAATACTGAAAATATCGTTATGAGTAATGTAATCATTGGAACTGAAGCTACTATACCTTCGTCAGCAAAATAGTTGATACTTTATATACATCACTTCAACCCCGCTAAATAATCCGATTAATAAGCTTTAAGAAATTTCAAACAGTCAAGTTCAACAATAAAAAAATCAGTTCTCTTTTATGTTCAGAAAAAAAAGTTTCATTTTAATATAGCTTGTTAACAATCATACCGGTTTGTAATTCAATTTAAAAAAAATGAGTACTTTTGCACTCAAATTTTATATTTAAAAGCTGTAGCGAATTATAAATTACAAATAATAAATAATTGATGAGTGTTGTAGAAAAAATCAGATCTGCCAAATCGACAGTATTTTCATTTGAATTATTGCCTCCAATTAAGGGGAATGGCATTGAAACGGTATACAAAACCATTGATACCCTCCGTGAATTTGACCCTAAATACATTAATATTACCACCCATCGAAGTGAGATGGTTTTTAAAGAAAACGGGCATGGGCTTTTTGAACAGGTAGCCGAGCGACATCGTCCGGGTACGGTAGCTATTGCTGCTGTTATTCAAAACAAATACCACATTGAAGTAGTTCCCCACATAATTTGCAGTGGATTTACTCCTGAAGAAACCGAGTATGCACTTATCGACCTTCAGTTTCTTGGCATAACCGACCTGCTTCTCTTAAGAGGTGATAAAGCTAAACATGAACGTGAATTTTCGCCAACCGGACATAAAAATGCTACAGGACTTCAGGAACAGGTGAACAATTTCAATCAGGGCTTGTTTTTGGATGGTTCAAGAATGAAGTCTCTTGTAACCCCTTTTACATATGGCATGGCATGCTATCCTGAAAAACACGATGAAGCACCTAACCTGGAATCGGATATATATTATGCTAAACAAAAAGTTGATGCAGGGGCTGAATACCTGGTAACTCAGATGTTCTTTGATAACCGGAAGTATTTTGATTTTGTTGAAAAATGTAAACTTGCCGGTATCAATGTACCAATTATTCCGGGTATTAAACCGATTACTCTGGCAAACCAGTTAACGGTATTACCTAAGATTTTTCATACTGATATACCTGAAGAATTTGCTATAGAACTCAGAAAGTGTAAGACAGATGAAGAAGCATTGGAGGTGGGAGTAGAATGGTGCACGAAGCAGGCCAAAGAATTGAAAGCATACGGGGTACCAAGCCTTCATTTTTACAGCATGATGGCAACACAAAGTGTAAAACGGGTAGCTAAAGAAGTGTTTTAAATTATTATAATTAACTTATGAGCTTTATATTTGCTATATTAGTTTTTTTTCTTTTTATCGGACTGTTTATAATCATGTCCGTATTTGGATTCATACGGTCTCTTTTCTCTTTTGGTAAAAAAAATCGTACTCCCGGGGATACTCAACCGCATGACTTCGAACAGCCCAATGACAAATCAAAGATCTTTGATAAAAGTGAAGGGGAGTACGTTGATTTTGAAGAGATAAAAGAAGATAAATAACTACAAAACAATCATTTTATAAAAAAATAAAAAAAAACAGACAACAAGCATTTTTAAATTTTAAGCAGCTTTAAATAACAAATTGAACCTCTTTAAAATAAAAATATTTTTGTTCTCCGTCCTTCGTAACAAGTTCCAGTTGTCCATCGGTTTGTACTTCCACTATTTTAGCTGAGAAAGTTTCATTATCAGACATGAAAGTATGAAACCCATTTCTACGATACATGGATTCGGCATATTTTTTTTTTATTTCTTCCTTTTCAAGTTCGGAATATAAGAACATAATATTCCGTTGAAATTTCTGAAGCAGTTGCTTGCGATTTTGACTCTTACCGGTAATTTGCAGAATAGATACAGGGTTTGGAGCATTGCTCTCAAACATTTTTTGATTCACATTCATCCCAATGCCGATAACTACTGTCATTATTTTATTTCCCTGAATTGAATTTTCAATCAGAATCCCGCCTAATTTCTGATCATTCCAATAAATATCATTCGGCCATTTTACAGTAATTTCCGGCATGTAATCATCCAATACGTTTTTTAAAGCAACACTTACCAGCTGAGAAATTAAAAACACCTCATTCATTGGTATATGAATCGGGTGAAGTATCAAACTAAAAAGCAGATTCTTCGACTTTGCCGATTCCCACGAATTTCCGGGTTGGCCCTTACCTTCCGATTGAAAATCAGTATATACCACAAAACCTTCCGGCAATGACTTTTTACGGTTCATTTCCCAACACAATTCATTTGTTGAATGGGTGTGTTTAATATATAAACTGTTCTTCACTATAGTTGAGTTTTATTTAAAAAAAATTATTTTACAATAGACAATAAAAACTCTTCCATTTTTCGGGTAACAGCCTTTGATGTTCCATTCGGATTATTCACCAGGATGGCAAAGACATAGTTCGTGCTTTTTGAATCTATGTATCCTGCATAGCATTTAACCCTTGAAATTGTACCGCTTTTAGCATGCACTTTCCCCTGTAACGGAGTTTTTTGAAGAAAATAGGTTAGAGTACCACTTTTACCTGAAACTGGCAGAGAATTAAAAAAAACGTCTTTATTGGGACTTACAGTCTGCATATAAATGAGTAAATCAACATAAAAATTAGATGATACTGCATCTACCGGAGAAAGACCACAACCATCGTACATATAAAGTTGCTCTACCGGTAACCCTTTTGACTTCCAAAATGCCCTGATAACTTCTACGGCACCGTTTGAAGTCGCAATTTTATATTTCCGGAGTGCCAGATACCTGAAAATTTGTTCAGCATAACCGTTATTGCTTTTGACATTTGTTTCCCTTATAATTTCGCTTAATGGAGGTGAATTCTGAACCAGTATTACCCTTCGATCATTTTGAGTAGTAAAAATATCCGAAGGTAACCTGTTAATTAAAATTCCTCCTGCTACTAATCTATCCTGAAAATGTTCTGCCAACAATAATCCGGGGTTGGGAATATCACCTTTTATTATATATTCTACCCTGTTTGCCGGTATTTCACCATGAATACTTCGTAAATAAGAATGTGGAGCACCATAAAAATAGGCACTGTCAAATTCAATTGTTGTGCTCTTCAGGTGATTTTCAAATGACAGCAAAGGCATTTCGGGTATAACGCGTAATATTTCAGGTGTTGTACCTTCAGCACCCGAACGCAAAACCAGTTGATAAGTGTTATCCATATACGAAATTCCGTAGGCACCTGCCGCATAATAATTTCCGATATCTTCCCATGTCCACTTGGGGTTGACACCCAGGTCGTCATATAAAGTCCCATCGGCTATAATCTGGCCATTTATTTTTTTAATTCCAATTTGTTGAATTTTTTCCACCCATTTAGTCAGGAAATCCTTATCTCCCAGATGTTCTGAACCAAGAGTTGGATCACCTCCACCACGAATATATAAATTCCCGTTCAACACACCGTTTGAGTTTAATGTTCCATCAATCTCAAGTTTTGTTTCAAAACAGAATTTGGGACCGAGCAGTTCCAGGGCTGTTGCAGTTGTAACCAACTTCATCGTGGAAGCGGGAATAGTGCTGTTATTTGATCGAAACTGATAAATGGTTTTATTTGTAGACAGGTCCTTTACCAGCAAACTGATATTGGCATTCTCCAGAAGGGGATTATTTATAAAATCTTCTACCGGATTCTTTGCAGCCGCCAGTATCGACAACAGCAAGAGTGTTAAAATCAACGTATTTTTTTTCATGACCAAAAAATGGGTAGGTTTGTAAACGTAAAGAAAGTATAATTTCATAAATTTTTATCAGTTGCAAAAGTAAACAGAAAAAACGTATTGTAGATGTCAAATGCATAAAAAAGCATTGATTTTCAATACTAATTTCCTGAATCCAATCAATACAATTCCAATGTATACAGAATGCACCGGAATAGCTATTAAAATCGTAAAAACTTTATTCATCCGTTTTTGTATATTCGGAATTAGTCATTAAACCATATTTGTAGTCTCTTTTTATTCAAAAAGGAACGTTATCAAAACAGGCATTGTGAGATTTTTTTTAGAATTATTTTGTTGGTTTTCTGATCGTTTCAATTATAGAGTTATCTTGGATATTGAATGGCCAATAGAATTCCATGAGTATACATTAAATGGGAAGTTATGGAAAACTGTATAGAAGCAGCATTAATAAAAGAACAAATTAAAAACAATAATGGAATTCGAATTCAAAATAATATAAAAAATCTCTGGAAGATTACTATGATTGAATTGAAAATGGAGGAAGGATTAGTGAGTAATTAATAAGAAATGAATTGAATCACCTCCCTGATTACTTTTCGGAGGACCTTATGTTGCAGAACTCAAACAGCTTATCTGTTATTTTACAAAAAAAAGACCTGACCGTATATTGGGCAGGTCTTAATAAATTATTGAGATTTTCAATTTGCAGGACTGATTGCTTCTGAAGGACAAACATCGGCACAAGTGCCACAATCTGTGCATACATCAGCATCAATAACATAAATATCACCTTCTGAAATTGCTTCAACAGGGCATTCGCTGATACATGAACCGCAAGCAATACAATCTTCTGAAATAACGTAAGCCATTTTCTTAAAGTTTTTTGTTAGTACTAATTAGTTTTGCAAAAGTATAACATTTTCCAGATGAAAAAAAACTTTTCATCTTTTTTTTTTGACCATTAACTCAATATTCCTTGACATGTTGGTTTTTTTAGCTTATTTTTGAGCATTCTATTAAATCTGCCCTGCATTGGTTAATTTTATTAAATTGATCAATTACAAAGACCTTGAATATTCTTAAAATAACTATTTTGTTAGTAATTGAATTTTAAGATTCACTTAATATACAATATATAAGCCTATTGAGTAGATGTTACATTTCTATTAAATTTTCATGAAAATTCTATTATTCAAATCGATTTTCGTAAATTTGCAACACAAATTAAGTTGAATTAAGAATCTATAATTCTTTTCTCAGAAACAGTATAATCAACTAAAAAACAAGTAATTATTTCACAAATAACACAAAATCAATTTTGTTATGAACAATTCCTTTCTCAACAATTTCATTCCGAAAGAGCCCAAATTTTTTCCTATATTGAAAGAAATGGCAGATGTATTATTAGTTGCATCCGATTTAATCATCGAATGCGTACAACACAATGATCATGAAACTGCTATCGAGTATTATAAAAAAATAAAAGAACAAGAAAAGAAAGGTGATGTTTTAAACAACCGTGTTTTTGACGAACTGAATACAACTTTTATAACTCCATTTGACCGTGAAGACATTCATCATTTAGCCAACAGGTTGGATGATGTGACCGATTATATCAACAGTTGTGCGAAACGGATTGTACTGTATAACCCTAAACAATTGCCGAAAGAAGCTATTGATCTGGCATTATTAATACGCGAAGGTGCAATTTGCATTGGTAAAGCGGTAGATGAATTGGATGTGTTGAAAAAAAATTCAAACAAAATTAAAGAATTTTGTTCTGAATTACATGATATCGAAAACAGGGCTGATGATGTATACGAAAACTTTATAATTGAATTATTTGAGAAGGAAAAAGATGGCATAGAACTTATTAAACTTAAAGAAATTATGTACGAGCTTGAGAAAGCTACCGATGCAGCCGAATATGTAGGCAAAATTATCAAGACAATTATTGTTAAGTACGCATAATAACTTCAATACTAAAAGATGACACTTTTAATAACCATTATCGTACTGGCTTTGCTGTTCGATTTTATAAATGGGTTTCATGATGCTGCTAACTCAATTGCAACCATTGTGTCGACAAAGGTACTTTCGCCTTTTCAAGCCGTTATATGGGCTGCGTTTTTTAATTTCGCAGCATTTTTTATTGCCAAATATATCATAGGAGAATTTGGCATTGCCAACACAGTTTCTAAAACAGTATTTGAAAATTACATCACTTTACCGGTTATTTTCTCCGGAATTGTGGCAGCCATTATCTGGAACCTGGCTACCTGGTGGTTTGGAATACCATCTTCATCATCACACACATTAATCGGTGGATTTGCAGGAGCAGCCATTATGCACAGCGGATTGCAATCGATTCGTGGAGCAGTAATCATTAAGATTGCTTCTTTTATCGTTTTAGCACCTTTAATTGGTATGATAGTTTCATCCTTACTGACGATGCTGATATTTTACATTTGCAAAAATGCGAATCCCCACAAGGCTAATCTGTGGTTCAAGCGATTGCAACTGGTTTCATCCGGGTTATTCAGTATCGGACATGGGTTAAATGACTCTCAAAAAGTTATGGGAATTATTGCTGCAGCGATGATAGCTGCTCATGCACGTGGAATAGATATGGGTATTTCCAGTATCAAGGATTTACCCGACTGGGTTGCATTTTCATGTTTTACAGTAATTTCATTAGGTACCATGTCGGGTGGCTGGAAAATTGTCAAAACAATGGGATCACGTATCACCAAGGTAACCCCTCTTGAAGGAGTTGCTGCCGAAACTGCAGGTGCATTCACCTTATTTTTGACAGAAATACTTAAAATCCCGGTAAGTACAACGCATACCATAACAGGTGCTATTATAGGTGTAGGTGCTGTAAAACGTTTATCAGCTGTTCGTTGGGGAGTAACAAAAAATTTAATGATTGCCTGGTTGCTTACCATTCCGGTTAGTGGTGCGCTGGCTGCTATCATATTTTATATTGTTGGAGGTATAGTTTAGAAATTGAATTTTATAAATTATAAAGGTTGTTTCGGGTTGGAACAACCTTTATTTTATTTCAGGCTAAAAATCTAATTACTTCTGGATGTTGTGCAATAATCAATATTATTGTACGTTTGTATTCTACTTAAGTATCAGAAATATGATGATTCATAAATTTAAGAAATACGTCCTGTTGGCTGTATTCATTCTCGGACTTGGAACAGCATTAAAAGCTCAGGGGAATTTACCTTATGTGGATCAGAAATTGATTCATTTTGGTTTTTTACTGGGGATCAATACCATGGATTTTAAAGTTACCAATAGTGACAGTGCCAGGGTATCTGTACTGGAACCTGGATTTTCGGTTGGTATTATCAGTGATTTAAGAATAAACCGTTATTTAAATTTACGATTCACTCCCACCCTTCATTTTAGCGAAAGGGAATTAAGTTATCCATTTAAGACTGGAAATGATTCAGTAAACATTTCATCCATTCCTATTTGTTTACCAATTTATTTAAAATACAGTTCGGAGAGAAAAGGAAATTACCGTCCTTATCTGATTGTGGGAGGAGGAATTTCATACGATCTGGCAACCAGTTCGAATAGCGATAATCCGGTCACACTTAAACCATTGAATTTTTATACTGAATTTGGGGTGGGCTGCGATATATATTTTTCATTTTTTAAACTGGCTCCCGAATTAAAGTATTCCATAGGATTTAATAATGTTTTAGTTCCCGGAAGTCAACGTGTTGGTCTGAGCGAAAAAAATCAACGATTCTCAAATGCTATTTCGAAACTAACATCCAGAATGCTTACGTTGTCGTTTAATTTTGAATAAATAATGTCACTTAAAACAAAAGAAACAACTGATAAATCAATTGTTTCTTTTGTTATTAAATGCTCTCAACTTTTTTTATTATTTTTTCCATAGCCAATTGCCAATCGTCAAATAATTTACGGAAATAAGCTTTTACCAGTTTTGGATTATCTTTTCCATCCGGACGATTTGCCCTTAGCACGTATTCTCGGTTGAGTGACATGATGTCAACAACTAAAGCATCAATTTCTTGATCTTCAAGACCTTTTGAAAGTAAACACCGGTAATAAATATCAGTAATTAATTCAAAGGAAACGAATTTAATGGTTTTTTTTAATTTTCTACGACTTGCCATTGGACTATTTTTAAATTTACAGATACAAAAGTAAGCCATTATTGTGATATTGCCATCTTTTACTGTAAATTTGCCGAAAAATTAATTGATCTGTATTTGCATATTCCAATTCAAAAACAACCGTCATTTTATGAGTTTATTTCACAAAAAAAAATATTTGTCGTTTTTAGTCTTGATATCAGTGTTTCTTTCAGTAGGGTTTTCAGCATGCAATGATGAGATTTTTTCAACAAATCCGAATGACAGGCTAACGCTAACCATTGATACGCTTACTTTCGATACAGTTTTCACGACCCTTGGAAGTGCCACTTCAAAAATCATGATTTACAACCATAATAATTCGGCATTAAAAATAAGCCATATCGGAATTGCAGGTGGAAAAGATTCTCCATTTAAAATAAATGTGGACGGCAGTAAAAATACAAACAATCAATTTGACAATATTGAAATCCGTGCACATGACAGCCTTTATATTTTTGTTGCAGTCACCATTAATCCAAACAATTCAAATTCTCCTTTATTAGTAAAGGATTCACTTGTTTTTCTGACGAATAGCGTATCACAAAATATTAAGCTTCAGGCATTCGGGCAAAATATCATAAAACTTCGAGGTAAAAGGATTTTGACCGACACTAAACTTACTTCTGACTTACCCTATTTAATCTATGACAGTTTAGTTGTTAACCAATCAAGTACACTGACATTACAGCCGGGCAGTAAGTTGTATTTTCACAATAATGCAAACCTGATTGTTTATGGAAACCTGAAAGCGGAAGGAACTGCCGAGGATCCAATTGTTATGCGTGGCGACCGCCTTGATAATATAAAATTTTCTACGCCTTTTCCATACAATAATGTGGCAGGTCAGTGGGATGGAATTTATTTACTTGGAAAGGAAGGTAATCATGTTCTACGTCATGTCAATATGAACAGTGGATATGTCGGAATATATTTTTCAAACAATGACAGGAATACTATCCCGAATTTAGAAATATCGGATTGCAGGATTCAGAATTTCTATTTTTATGGCCTGGTAGTTCAAAACGGAAATGTTCAGGTTACGAATACAGAAATTTCAAATTCAAGCAGTTACTGTGTCTATTTAAGTGGAGGAAAGCACGTTTTTACACAAAGCACTATTGTCAATTTTTTCAACAACAGCACAGTTCAACCGGTATCACGTGACAATAAACCTGCGTTAATGATTATGAATCTCAACCGTGTATCCGCCATGGAATCTGTATTTAGAAATTGCGTCATCAGTGGAAGTGACGAAAATGAGTTCAGCCTGGCAACACGTTTTCCCGAACAATATAACGGTATATTCGATCATTGCTATATCAGGAAACCCGAAGCACTTACAACACCCCAATTTACAAAAATACGTTGGTCCGAGAAAAATGATACAGTCTTTAAAAGTATCAGATACAGCCTGGAGGATAATACTTATTTTAATTTTACACCCGATTCGGTTTCTCCTTTAAGGGGTCTGGCTAATCCTGATTTTGCCATACCACTTGATTTAAATGGCAATAACCGCCTTAGTGATGGCGCACCTGATGCAGGTGCTTATGAGTGGAAACCTACTACTAAATAAAACAGTTTACATCATGTCCGGTTGTTGGTTTATCAGGGTTCCCTTGAAAAGTTGACCCAACTAATTTCCTATAACTTTACTATTTTATACGTACTTTTTCCAACGGAAACTATGTACATTCCACTTTGTAAAAAGGCAACATTAAACGTTTCAGTATCAGAATTGCATTCATTTATGTAGATTATTTTGCCTGCCAAATCCGATATTACAAGTTTATTTCCCAAAGCATTCTGGACTGTTATTGATTCTTTTACAACAGTAGGATAAAGCTGTGGCGTCATATAAGGCAATTCAATTGCCGACAAATTATCGTTCGTTTTATTTAATGTTGTTCCCTGAATAATCCAGTTTATACTACCATCCGGGACCCTTGAA
>Ga0302215_10000983_pt1 | contig 20689 bp, 12 predicted proteins | sample II_Fen_N3_1_FD_194580 | JGI IMG/M metagenome (GOLD analysis project Ga0302215, IMG submission 194580) | Peat permafrost microbial communities from Stordalen Mire near Abisko, Sweden - II_Fen_N3_1 | ecosystem: Environmental > Terrestrial > Soil > Wetlands > Permafrost | place: Sweden: Abisko... | reverse complement strand
GGGCTGCGCCTTCGGGTATCCAATGTGGACGGCAGATTACAACGAAAACTAACATCTCAAATCCTATTTATAGGAGTTTTCTCAACTAATGGCAATGCGGCTTTTTTCATCTACCTTGCTGAACAACTCCTACTTTCTCCAAACACCTCTGCACATCAAGAGAAAGGTACAATCTCCGACAAAATCTCAAATGCTTTTTCTACCGTTTTCACTTCTGAAAACACAACCGAACGCCGCTGATTCTGCTCTCTGAGCTGACATTTCCGCGGATGCGATGTCATATATTGCAATAAACGTCCAAATGGTTCGGACTGATAATAAACTGATTGAGGATTTGAGACAAGGAAAGCTGTCATTCGTTCATTTTTCAACACCAGTTTCTCTATTCCTAAGCGCATAGCCAACCAACGCAACCGAACGACCAGGATAAGACTCTGTCCTTCAGTCGGTATTTTCCCAAATCGGTCAACCAAACGCTTTTCAAACTCAAGTAGCTCATCTTCACTATCAATATTATCCAGCTCCCTGTATAAACTTATACGTTCGGAAACATTCTCAATATACTCACCCGAAAACATCACCTCCAAATCGGAATCGATCTGACAATCATTGACAAAAGCTGTGGAACCTGCATTCTCTTTACGTTCATCAGCATACAAATCGGCAAATTCTTCATCTTTCAACTCATGAACTGCCTCGTTCAGAATTTTCTGATAGGTTTCATAACCCAAATCGGCTATAAACCCACTTTGTTCAGCTCCCAGCATATTTCCGGCTCCACGAATGTCTAAATCCTGCATCGCTATATTGAACCCACTTCCAAGCTCTGCAAAAGTTTCCAGAGCCTGCAAGCGCCGTCTTGCTTCCGGTGTCAACAAACTTAGTTCAGGTGCCATCAGGTAACAAAAGGCTTTTCGATTGCTTCTCCCTACCCTACCCCGTAGCTGATGCAGATCGCTCAACCCGAAGTTGTGCGCACTGTTTATAATAATGGTGTTTGCATTTGAAATATCAATTCCAGATTCAATAATAGTAGTTGCAACAAGCACATCGTACTCATAATCTATAAAATCAACAATTATTTCTTCCAATTTGTCAGCAGGCATTTGCCCATGACCAACAGCCACACGACAGCCCGGAACCAGCCTTCTGATCATCGCCTCAATATTATAAATATTCTGAATGCGATTGTTGACGAAAAAGACCTGCCCGTTTCTGTTCATTTCCAACTGAATAGCTTCACGAATGACATCTTCGTCAAACAAATGCACTTCTGTCTGAACAGGATAACGATTGGGAGGAGGAGTATTTATAATGGATAAATCCCGTGCTCCCATCAATGAAAATTGCAACGTACGTGGAATGGGTGTGGCTGTCATGGTAAGCGTATCCACATTTACCTTCATTTCCTTTAGTTTCTCTTTTACAGACACACCAAACTTTTGTTCTTCATCTATTATCAAAAGTCCCAAATCGTTGAATTTCACATTTTTGCTCACCAACTTATGTGTTCCAATAACGATATCAACATCGCCTTTTTCTAATCTTTCCAATACTTCTTTAGTTTGTTTTGCCGTGCGAGCCCGACTGAGATACTCTATAGTACACGGAAAATCCTTCAAACGATCTTTAAACGTATTATAGTGCTGCAAAGCAAGTACAGTGGTAGGAACAAGCACTGCAACCTGCTTACTGTCAGTAACAGCCTTAAATGCCGCCCGAATAGCAACTTCAGTTTTACCAAATCCCACATCGCCACAAACGAGCCGGTCCATGGGCAATGTCGATTCCATGTCTTTTTTTACATCTGCGGTAGATTTTATCTGATCGGGCGTATCTTCGTATATGAAAGAAGCCTCCAGCTCTTGCTGCAAATAACTGTCCGGCGAAAACTGAAAGCCCTGCTCCGCTTTTCGTTTGGCATATAACTTAATAAGCTCACGAGCTATATCTTTTACCTTTGACTTTGTGCGTTCTTTTAATCGTTCCCAAGCTCCTGAACCAAGTTTATTGATGCGTGGCGATTCTCCTTCTTTTCCCTTGTATTTTGAGATACGGTGAAGCGCATGGATACTTACAAAAATAATATCATCGTCCTTGTAAACGAGCTTTACCATTTCCTGCATTTTTCCATTTACGTTGGTCTTTATCAATCCTCCAAATGTACCTACGCCATGATCAACATGCACCATATAATCACCAATTTGAAACTGATTCAACTCTTTAAGAGTCATAACCACTTTTCCAAGTCTTGTTTTATCCGTCTTGAGCTGAAACTTATGGAAACGGTCAAAAATTTGATGATCTGTATAACATAATAAGGATAAATCATGATCAATAAATCCCTCGTGCAAGGTATTCTTTATCGGTTGAAATGGTATATCGTCACCTCTGTCCGAAAAAATAGCAGCTATACGATCCGTTTGTTTAACACTATCGCTAAGAATATAAAGCTTGTAACCTTCGTTCAGTTTTTGTCTTAGATTATCGGAAACTAAATCAAAATTTTTATGAAAAATAGGCTGTGGAGAAGTATTAAACCCTATCGCCGATTTGTGCTGGAAATACGCTTTATCATTCCACTCTATAATTCTAAAACGTTGCACTTGATCTACAAATTGTTCGCCCGTAATCTGAACGTGCAATAAATTTGGAGTCTTATGCCCTGTTTCATTAGCTTTAACCAGCGCTTCATTGTATAACAGGCTTATTCTTTCCCGTACAAAAGCTGCATTCGCAAAACTAATCCATGTTTTTGCCGGAATAAATTCAAAAAAAGACACATGAGGTGATTCGGTATCACGTTGCAAATCAGGAATAATAATTATCTCTGATTTTTTCTCTTGCGATAGCTGAGTTTCTATATCAAAAACCCGAATGGTCTCAATCTCGTCACCAAAGAAATCACAGCGATAAGGTAATTCGTTGGCATACGAGAAAATATCAACAATACTACCCCGAACCGAAAACTGACCCGGCTCATACACAAAATCAACCCGCTCAAATCCGTATTCCATCAGCATTTCCATTACGAAATCCAGACTGAGACTTTCGCCTGTGTGCATTCGCAACATACGGGTTTGCATACTCCCGGCCGATACCACCTTTTGCATCAACGATTCGGGATATGTAACAACCACAATTGGTGAAGATGTATTAGCAAGCCGATTCAAAACCTCAGTTCGAAGAATTTCATTGGCCGCATCCAATTGAGAGAGTTTTATTGCTCGTTTATAAGACGATGGAAAGAAAAATACCTCATCGGTTGAAAGAATTTGCTTCAAATCATTATAAAGGTAAGCAGCATCATCAGCATCGTTCATCACCAGAACCTGAGTATTACCGTGAGCTCTGAAAAGTGATGCAGCCACTAAAGCGCACGATGATCCGCTCAAACCAGAAATTTTTATATTCTGTTCGGTTGAAGAAGCCCAACTTACAAGTTCTTTTACTTGAGGATGTTGTGCATAAAGTTGTTGAAAATCAGAAAGAGTCAATGGTTGATTATATAATGGTTAATTGGTTGATTAGTTGATTGGGGTATTCGGATATTGAGTTGTTAGATCATTCGCTAAATAAGCTATTGAGACTGATTTAATCGATATATAAAATAATATATTTCAAACAAATCATTATTCGACTAATCAACCAATAACCTAATCAACCAATTCAATACTCTATCTTATCCGTAGAATTTTCCCAACTTTCAAAAGCTTTAATAGCTTCATCGGGCAATAACTGAACACTCTGTAAACGACGATTTTCTGGCTTAAGATCAATTTCATCGTAAATAAATGAATCATCAAAACCTATTTTCTTCGCATCAGTTTTTGTGTTTCCATAATACATCTTATCCAGATGTGCCCAATAGACTGCGCCTAAACACATTGGACAAGGCTCACACGATGTATATATCTCACAGCCAGACAAATCAAAAGTTCCCAACTTTTTTGCAGCTTTTCGAATAGCATTAACCTCAGCATGTGCTGTTGGATCAATACTCGTAGTAACCCGGTTTACACCTGTTGCAACTATCTTTCCATCTTTTACAATCACTGCACCGAATGGACCGCCTCCATTTTCAATATTTTTCAAAGACAAAGCTATAGCTTTGCGCATAAATTTTTTATTACTATCCATATATCGTTAACAGTACCTTTAAAAATCGGATTACAAAGATAGTATTTTTTAAATTGAAACCGGACTTTCAGACAAAATAGCTATTTCCATTTATTGTTATTATTTTTACAATTATGATTGCATAAAGCTAGCATTGTTCCGGAAATTTATAATTTAAGTAAGACAGACGAAAGATTAACTATATATTTCAACACTCCATCCAAATATCAAATGACAAGAAAAACTGCGTTATAAATTCATACTTCATGCTGTTTTATTTGGTATTCATTTCAATTTGTAACTTTTTCAACTGATACGAATTGCTAAAACAGAAATTCTCCAATTTTTTGTAATAAATTGTTGATAAATATTCATATTAATGAAATAGGTATTAACACAGAAAGTCTTATATTTGCAGAAATCGCTAATAAAACTAAAACTACGTTTAATTAATTCAACAACAATACTATTAGTTTAAGATAATACAAAGAATAAAATAAATATTTGAATTAGGAATTTAGTAATAACAAAAAAACTATCTTTATGATTAAACAATTAAAATTCTTAGTGCTGTCATTATTGCTTTTCTCGGCAACTATGAACGCACAAGTAACCACTTCCGGAATAAGCGGAAAAGTAAGCTCAAATAATGAGCCTATAATCGGGGCAACTGTAATTGCAACTCACACCCCTTCAGGAACTACTTATGGAGCCGTCTCGAACGAAAAAGGACGCTATTTTATTCAGGGTATGCGTGTAGGTGGTCCATACACGATTGTGATTTCTTATGTTGGTTACAAAAAGGCTGAGTTTACCGATGTCCAACTTTCGCTCGGTGAAACGTCAAGTATCAATGCATTACTAAAAGAATCATCTCAACAATTAAATGAAGTTATTGTAACCTCAAGATCAGGCGTTAAAACTGCCGCTGGTGGAGCTGCGAGTAATTTTAACTCGAAGCAAATAGTCAACACCCCTACAGTTGATCGCAACATTTATGATATTGCCAAAATGTCACCATTAGTTGCACCCGCTAAGATTGGAGGTCTATCCATAGCAGGTTCGAATAACCGTTACAATTCATTTCAGATTGACGGTATGGTTAGTAATGATGTTTTCGGATTGGCGAGTTCAGGTACTAACGGAGGTCAAACGAGTGCAAACCCGATTTCACTTGATGCTATTCAAGAGATTCAGGTAGTTATTGCTCCGTTCGACGTTCGTCAGAGTGGTTTCACGGGTGGTGGCATCAACGCTATTACTAAATCGGGTACCAACAAGTTCGCTGGTTCTGCTTACGGTTACTACACTAATCAGGATATGTATGGAAACTGGAGTCAGGTGAATAGTGTGAAAGCAAAAGTGGGAACCCAATCTACAAAGATAGGTGGATTTACTTTTGGCGGTCCTATTATCAAAGACAAGCTCTTCTTTTTTACAAGTGCCGAATACAAATACGACACCTACCCTTCAAGCTACTATCCTGATTATACAACTGGTTATCTGACTGCTGGAGAAGCCAAAGCGATTAGTGATAGATATGCTACAATTACAGGAAAAACTGATAGCTATAATCAACGAAGCGTCGACACAAAAGGTCTCTCTCTCTTAGGTCGCATTGACTGGAATATTAACACAAACAACAAGTTTTCTTTCCGTTATCAATATAATAATTCTTACAAAGACACTTATGCGTCTGGATCGACAACTTATTACTTCTCAAACAGCGGCTATCGGATGCTCGATAAAACCAATTCGTTTGTAGCTGAATTAAACTCTAAGCTTAGCGATGTTTTAAGCAACGAGCTTCGTGCAGGTATTACTTTTGTGCGTGATAAACGCGACGTGCCTTATCAGGGGCCAAATATAAGTATTGGTCTGCTTGGAGGTGGAGTCGGAACTGCTACCGGTAAAACTACCGCTTACATAGGAACCGAATATTCTTCGGGTGCAAATAGATTGGATCAGAATATCTATACATTAGAAGATAACCTTACATTGTATCATGGTGACCATACTCTTACGTTAGGTACTCACAATGAAATCTACCGCTTGAACAACCTTTTCATTCAAGCTTCAACCGGGGCATATTACTACAAGTCGCTTGCCGATTTTTTGAATGATAATGCATATCAATTTAAATATTCATATTCTGATTATAACCTGACAGGTAGTTATCAATGGGCTGGAACTGTGAATGCCGGACAGTTCGGATTTTATTTGCAAGACAAATGGAATATCACAAACAACCTGAACGTAACTTACGGATTGCGACTTGACGTTCCAACATGTTTCAACAAACCGACGACTAATGACGCTTTCAATGCCACAGCATACTCAACTACTTACGGTGTGAAAGTGGGGGAAGTTCCTTCGACGAAAGTGATGTTATCTCCACGTGTTGGTTTCCGTTGGTTTGCAGATGATAGCCACAATACGTTAATCAGAGGTGGAGCAGGATTATTCACCGGTCGCGTACCATTCGTATGGTTATCCAACCTTTGGAACAATACCGGTATGGAAATGAAAGGTACTACCATTACAAGTGGTGTTCCTAAATTTGGTACATACGGAAATGATCCTGTGGCAGCAATGAATTCTGCTACAACAGGAACGGCTTCAAAACCAACTATCAACACCGTATCGAAAGATTTCAAGTTTCCACAAGTATTCCGTACTAATCTTGCATTGGAACAAACATTACCTTATGATGTTAAAATGACACTCGAAGGTTTGTATTCAAAAACCCTGAATAATGTATGGTTCGAAAACCTTGCATTAGTAGATGGTGGTAAAAAGGTTTATGCTGTTAGTGCAGATGTTGCAAATTCTGCTACATCATACTACTCAGTACCTGCCAACAGTTACAATGCAATCATTAACTTGAAAAATACGAACAAAGGGTACACCTACTCATTAAGTGGTAAGTTGGAAAAGAGTTTTAAATTCGGTCTCGACCTGATGGGAAGTTATACCTTCGGTCATGCTTATTCCGTAAATGACGGTACCAGCTCTGTAGCCCTTTCGAACTGGCAGTACAATTATGCGAAAAACCCGAATGATGCTAACGAAATGTCTTACTCTGTGTTTGATATTCCCAACCGTGTTTTGGCACAAGCTACATATACCACTCCTAAGTATCTTAACGGACGTCTCGCTACTGTTGCGTCAGTCATATACAACGGAAGTAACGGTATGCGTTATTGCCTGACAATGAATGAAAGTACAGATTTCAACGGAGATACACAGAAAGGTAATTCACTGCTCTATATTCCGACTACTGATGAACTAGCTAAGATGACTTTTGCTACAGCTGCAGATCGTACAAGTTTTGAAAGTTGGATTGAAGGAGATAGTTATGCAAAGAATAATCGTGGTCAGTATGCAAAACGTTATTCAAACAGCGCTCCATGGGAAAATCATTTCGACCTCCATTTTGCAGAAGATTTCTACTATTTGAAAGGGAAAAGTGAGAAGGTTGAGTTGACTTTCGACATTATCAATTTTGGCAATATGCTAAACAAGAACTGGGGTGCAGTATATGGATATGACTACAACGTACAACCTCTGAAAGTAACAGCTCTCACAACAAATAGCAATGGCGATAAAATCCCTACTTATTCTTATCAAGATGACAAAGTATATAAGAGTGATTTCTCTAGTCGCTGGCATTTACAAGTTGGCTTGAAAGTTACGTTCTAATAACAAGCAATATTATTTTTAAAAGGAGAGTGCCATTTGGCATTCTCCTTTTAATTTCGTGAAATTTACTGTTTTCCAGTAGCAATTCCTTCAATACTTCTTTGAGGAAATTTAAATTTATCAGCTTGTCTTAGACGTTAAGTTTTTAGAGTCATTTATCACCTTTTTTTGGCTTTGGAAGTATCTATACCCTGAAGGATGAAAGCAATAGTATTGTGGGCAAATTCTTCACCAGTGTTGGTAATCTACTCAATAATGCTCTACAATCATTATAACTGACATTATTTTATAAAGTACAATGAATGCGCCGGGTCAATCTGAAATTCCGATCACTATCTTATTTTCATACAATCCGTCGGCCAGCTCACTAAGTTCAACCACCAAACTCTGTTTAAAGTCCTTTGATATTAAACAGATTCTATTGATAGATAGGCCAATATGGAGCTTATAATCAAATTCTCGTCACAATTTCTCCGGCATCCAAGGATGCTCGAGTATTCATCCTATAAAATCATCAATCATCCAAGAATGACGATACTTTTCTAACTCTCAGGCTCATTTAGCCGAATAAATGCCAAAGTCAACAATTATAGGATGCTATTCTAAAGTACAAAAAAAGGCTATCCGGTTTCCCGAATAGCCTTTTTAAAATAAGTATAAATTAGATATTACATTGCGTTAATTTCTTTATTGATTGCTTCGAATTCAGCATCCATTTTCAGACGATAATACAAAGTTTTAAGAGTCTTTTTATATTCAATTTCTTTAGGATTCAATTCTGCAGCTTTTTTGAAGAACGGAACTGATTCTTTAAACACCCCGTCAACCTTCTTCATTTCTGCATTATAGGCCTTTACGTCTTTGATTTTATTAGCTTCTTCAGCCATTTTTACAGCTTTATTGTAATGCAAACGTCCTTTAGCACCATAAGCATCAGCCATTGTTGGATCAAGCTGTATTGATTTATCTAAAGCAGCTAAAGCTGCGTCAAAATTATTATTGGATTCTTCCAGGTTACCCTTTACATAGTAATACTGACCCATAGTCGGTTCTTTTTCGATAGCTGCATTCAGGTAAACCAAAGCCTCATTTATTTTCTTTGAGTAGATATAATAGTTAATCAGATTCTGCAAAAACCACATATCAGTTGGGAACTTATTAACAGCTTCCTTCAATGAATTTACGGCGTTTGCCGAATCCTTTTTGTTCATATATTGCTCGTAGAGCGATTGATAAACTGCCTTCGTTTCGAATTTCTTAGTTTTCAATGTTTCAAATATACTAATTGCTTTATCTGTCATTTTCGCGTTAACAGCTGATATTCCGGCATAATAGGCAATCATGTCATAAGTAGAATCCATCTTTATCTCATTATTCATAAGAGGAAGTTTTGGAATTTCCAAAAACACTCCAAAGGTATTATATGCTCCGACAAAATCCTTTTTCTCAAACTGATAAGCTCCGTAAGAGATAAGATGCTGTTGAGTTTTGTAATAGTCTGTCAATTTTGCTTTGATATCCTTCGTATATTTAGCCTTAACTTTACCCTTTGCATCAGGCTGTTGATCCAGCTTATCTGCCTGTACAAAATAGTTGTAAGACTCCAATATCGCTTTTCCTTTAGCAACTGTATCGATAGGCTGTCTCAACAATGCTTTTTTATACGCAGCATCGCTTTCTGAATAGCCAATCAATCCGGCTACATACCATGTCTCTGCCAGATTTTTTGTTGTAGAATCCTGTAAAGCCTGTTTTATGGCTTCACGTGCTCCGGCAAAATCCGGATTGTCCATTAAAGCTTTATTCTTTGCCTTAGAAACATTTGCTTTCTGGGCATAGGAGAAAGTAAAGCTTATTACCAAAAATAACGATAAAATAAGTTTTTTCATGATGACTTGAGTTTTTTATTAGCTATTATATTATACACCGTTACACAATTTGTATAACGGTGTAAGTTGTTTATTATTCTTCCACTTGTTCTTCAGTTTCGGCCAGAATATCAGTCTCGGTTTCACCTACCACAGCATCTGTTACCGGAACTGCCGATACTTCGGTTTCTTCAACGACTTCTTCTTCGTTTTCAGAAAGCACCTTACATACCGAAGCTATCTCATCGTTTCGTTTTTCAAGGTTTATCAACCTGACTCCTTGAGTGGCACGTCCCATAACTCTGAAATCAGCTACTTTAAGTCGAATAGTGATACCTGATTTATTAATAATCATCAGGTCATTTTCGTCTGTAACGTTTTTGATTGTAACCAGTTTCCCTGTTTTATCGGTAATATTCATGGTTTTCACACCTTTTCCACCACGATTGGTAACACGGTATACCGGAATAGTTTCACCATTTTCGTCAAGCAAAAGATTACCTTCGTCATCCACTTCGTCCAGAAGCGTACGCTTTCCATAGCCCTGTTGCGAAACAACCATGATGTTTTCATTATCTTCTTTGTTTACACAAATCATGCCTACCAATTCATCTTGTCCATCCTCATCAAGCGCCATACCCCGTACTCCGGTAGCTGTACGACCCATTTCGCGTACTTTTGACTCGGGGAAACGGATTGCACGACCATTGCGGTTAGCCATCAGCACTTCCGCATTTCCATCCGTCAGACGAACTTGTATTACCTGATCATCTTCTCTGATAGTAATTGCATTCACACCATTCTGACGTGGACGAGAATAAGCTTCCAGCGAAGTTTTCTTGATTACACCATTTTTAGTAGCAAAAATCAGGTAGTGAGATTTGGTATATTCTGGATCATTCAATCCTTTCACACGGATAAATGCATTCACTTTATCATCACCATCGATATTAAGCATATTCTGAATAGCACGTCCTTTTGAATTTTTGCTTCCTTCAGGAATATCGTACACTTTCAACCAATAACATTTACCTTTCGATGTAAAGAATAACATGGTGTTGTGCATCGAAGCAGGATAAATATACTCGATAAAGTCTTCATCACGCGAATCGCTTCCTTTTGAACCAACACCACCACGGCCCTGAGCCCTGAATTCGGTCAAAGCAGTACGTTTAATGTATCCCAGGTGAGAGATAGTGATAATCATCTCATCATCGGCATAGAAGTCTTCAGGATTAAATTCTTCTGAAGAATATACAATTTGGGTACGACGGGCGTCGCCATATTTTGCTTTTACTTCCAACAATTCATCTTTTATGATTTGCATCCGGAGTTCTATTTTTTCAAGAATCTCTTTTAGGCTGGCAATTAACTTCATTACCTCTTCGTATTCAGCACGAAGTTTGTCTTGCTCCATGCCGGTAAGTTGACGCAAACGCATCTCAACAATAGCACGGGATTGTATTTCGGATAATCCGAAGCGTTCCATTAAGCGAGTCCTTGCTTCATCGGGAGTTTTTGAATCACGAATAATTTGAATAGCTTCATCCAGATTATCCAAAATTATCATATAACCTTCCAATAAATGAGCCCGTTTTTCGGCTTCACCAAGCTCGTATTTTGTACGGCGTATAACTACTTCATGACGATGTTCTACGAAATAATGAATCAAGTCTTTCACGTTCAACATACGTGGACGACCATGTACCAACGCAATATTATTTACACTGAAAGATGATTGTAAAGCTGTGTATTTAAACAACTTGTTCAACACAACGCTCGAATTGGCATCACGTTTAATATCCACCACGATACGCATTCCTTCACGGTCAGATTCATCGTTGATATGCGCAATGCCTTCTACCTTCTTATCTTCAACCAAAGCAACTACGGCCTTGATTAACTCCACTTTGTTTACCTGATAAGGTATCTCGTTGATAACGATTTTTTCGCGTCCCTGTGCATCAGCTTCAATCTCTACTTTTGAACGTACAACAATACGTCCACGTCCTGTTTCGAATGCTTCTTTTACTCCGGCATAACCGTATATAATACCGCCGGTTGGAAAATCAGGAGCTTTGATATATTTTAATATTTCAGAAATTTCAATTTCATTATTATCAATATATGCAATGGTTGCATCAACTACTTCGCTTAAGTTATGAGGTGCCATATTGGTAGCCATGCCTACAGCAATACCTGAAGATCCGTTTACCAGCAAGTTAGGAATACGGCTTGGCAAAACGGTAGGCTCTTTCAGCGTATCATCAAAGTTCAACTGAAAATCAACCGTGTCTTTATTTATGTCAATCAACATATCTTCAGACAATTTGCGCAAACGTGCTTCCGTATAACGCATTGCAGCAGGACTATCACCGTCCACCGAACCAAAGTTTCCCTGTCCGTCAACTAAAGGATAACGCATAGACCAATGCTGAGCCATACGAACCAACGTACCATAAATGGAAGAGTCGCCGTGCGGGTGGTATTTACCCATTACTTCCCCAACAATTCTTGCAGATTTTTTATAGGGTTTATCGGAGTTATTTCCCAATTCGTTCATCCCAAATAAAACTCGGCGGTGAACCGGTTTAAAACCATCACGCACATCAGGTAATGCACGGGATACAATCACCGACATGGAATAATCGATGTACGAAGACTTCATCTCTTCGTCAATGTTTACCTTAATAATTCTGTCTTGATCAATCATCTATTTTTTAATTTTATTTCTATCTAAAAAATCGCACTAAAGTACTACTTTTAATTGAATTAGGCAAGTCTTTTGCTAAAAAATTACATACCAAAAAACCACATATTAGCACACCCAGCATCGCTTGAAAATACATTATAAATCAACTTATTACAAGTTCGTAGCAAGACTGGCTTGCATACGAACTCAGTCTAGCTCACCACCAGCCACAAAGCAGTCTTTAAAGACATCTGTTTTTTGGGGTATTGATTCAAAAATTCCATAAACCGACGAGCCGGAACCCGACATGGAAGCGTATGACGCACCGGCATCGTATAGTTGATTTTTTATATTTTCAATTTCGGGATATTTAGTAAAAACAGATTTTTCGAAGTCGTTTTTTATTACATCCTTCCATTCGGAAATTGGTTTGTGAATTAGTTCCGAAAGAGACACATCTGGCTTTCGTGGTTCAACCATCGAATATGCCACAGGAGTCGATACATGGATATCCGGTTTTACCAGCAAAAGGAAATAACCTTTCAAAGATAACTTTATTGGCGTAAAAATATTGCCTATGCCTGTAGCAAATACCGGTTTATTCTTTATAAACACCGGACAATCCGCCCCGAGCTTTGCGGCTATTTTTTCCAGCCTCCCGGGCGTAATTTTCAGCTGAAACATTTCATTTAGCATCTTCAACATAAAAGCAGCATCCGACGAGCCGCCACCCAGACCTGCTCCGAAGGGTATTTGCTTAATCAACGAAATATCTATGGGTGGAAACTGATATCCTGAACGCAAAAGATGATAAGCCTTCACAATCAGATTATCTTCCGGATCACCGTCTATCTGAATGCCCGAGGAAGAAAAACTGTAATCGGTACATGTTTCTGAAACTTCAACCTGCAGAACATCCGACAAACCGATAGGATAAAAAATCGTTTCGATATTATGATAGCCATCAGGACGTTTTTCAACAACATTGAGTCCCAGATTTATTTTTGCATTTGGATATGTAAGCATTTGGATAATGAGTATAAATGTCGGATAAGTTTTTCAGTAAACATAATTCAAAGATAAACATTTTTTATCATTCCAAGGATAAATATTGCAGGATAATTTGAGCTTACATGTGAATAAGTTGTTGAAAAAATAAATATCAAACTATCGAAAATCTTTAGTACTTTTGAAACTCACAAAAACAAATTTCCAAACGAGTAACTTTACCTATCAAAATGGCTGAAAAACGCAATTATAGCAAAAAACCTACAACACCTACTCCAATTCCCGCTAACGAATTTGGCAAACTTCCACCGCAGGCTCCTGAACTTGAAGAAGCTGTTTTGGGAGCAATAATGATTGAAAAAGATGCTTATTCTCTCATTTCAGAAATTCTGAAGCCCGAATGTTTTTACAAAGTAGCGCATCAAAAGATTTATGAGGCTATAACTACCCTGGCCATGCAACAGGAGCCTATTGATATGCACACTGTTACTGAACAATTGCGAAAAAACGGAAATATCGACGAGGTCGGCGGACCGTATTACATTACACTGCTTACAGCCAAAGTTTCGTCGGCAGCTCACCTTGAATATCATGCACGTATTATTACGCAGAAGTTTCTTGCCAGAGAACTGATACGTATTTCAACCGAAATACAAACCAAAGCCTTTGATGACAAATCGGATGTTGACGACCTGATGCAGGAAGCGGAAGGAATGCTTTTTGAAGTATCGCAGCGCAATCTGAAAAAAGACGTTACGCAGATCAATCCAGTTATAGAAGAAGCCATACACCGTATGCAGGCAGCAGCCGAGAAACAAGGTGCCAGTGGCGTGGCTACGGGCTTTCATAGCCTCGATAAGATAACATCAGGTTGGCAAAAGTCCGATTTAATCATCATTGCAGCGCGTCCTGCGATGGGAAAAACAGCTTTTGTACTCTCGATGGCAAAAAACATGGGTGTGGATTATAATCAACCGGTTGCTCTGTTTTCGCTCGAAATGTCCAACGTTCAGTTAGTAAACCGTTTGATAATGAATGTATGTGAGCTTGAAGGTGAAAAGGTAAAAAACGGACAACTGGACAAAGAAGAATGGAACAAACTGGATAAAGACATAAAAGAACTGATTGATGCTCCCATTTACGTGGACGACACGCCCAGTTTATCGGTTTTTGAGCTCAGAAGTAAAGCACGTCGGTTGGTAAAAGAACATAAAGTACAATGTCTGATTATTGACTACCTGCAGCTGATGAATGCAAGCGGTATGAGTTTCGGTAGCCGTGAGCAAGAGGTAAGTATTATTTCCCGTTCGCTCAAAGGATTGGCTAAAGAGCTTGACATTCCAATCATTGCACTCTCGCAGCTCAATCGTGGTGTAGAAGGTCGCTCTGGTTTGGAAGGAAAACGCCCTCAACTATCGGATTTACGTGAATCCGGAGCTATCGAGCAAGATGCTGATATGGTCTGCTTTATTCACAGACCTGAATACTACCATCTGACCGAAGATGCTCAGGGAAACTCGCTACTGGGAATTGCAGAAATCATTATTGCCAAACACCGTAATGGTGCTACAGGCGATGTTCAATTGAAATTTAAAGGAACATACGCTAAATTCATGAATAAAGATGATAAAGACAAAGATGATAATCCGTTTAATTCTGGTTATCAAGTTATTTCATCCAAAATGAATGAGCCAGCCGGAACTAATTTCTATGGAGATGGTGTTTTAAGTACTCCGCCGGCTTCCAATCCTTTACTTGGAGGTGGACGAAACGATGAAGTTCCGTTCTAAAAAGCTTAATACTAATCTACAAAAGAACTGCTGTAAGGATCATTCTCTTTACAGCAGTTTTCTTTTTATTTCATATGTTTACTAATCGCGATTTTTATACCGCATTAAACTCATGCTTCTTTCGGATTGTGTTTATACCTGAATAATACAGTAAAAAGAACAGCCACCACCAATGCATATCCGGCAAAAGAATACCATATTCCGGGCCAGTCTTTTGTATGGGTTATCGGGTTTTCAAACCATTTGGCAATAACGAATCCGGCAATAATATTACCCAATACCGCACCTACCCCATTGGTCATTAGCATAAAAACTCCCTGAGCCGATGATTGTATGGAAGAATCGGTATTCTTTTCTACAAATAAAGCTCCCGATATATTGAAAAAATCGAAGGCCATCCCATAAATAATGCACGAAGAAACTATCAACGCAAAACCACTGTTGGTATTTCCAGCCAAACCAAACAAGCCAAAACGTAATACCCAGGCTAACATACTGAGCAACATAACATTTTTAATGCCAAGTCTCTTCATAAAGAAAGGAATGGCCAGAATGAAAAGAGTTTCGGAAATCTGAGAAATGGACAGAATTATGGTTGAAAAATTATTAATTATACCTCCTTTAGGGAATACATCTGCATCCTGCAGGAAACTGTCGCCGTAAGCATTTGTCAGTTGAAGAGCAGCTCCTAACATTAAACTAAAGACAAAGAACAGCGCCATCTTTTTCTGTTTAAACAGGACAAAAGCTTCCAACCCTAATTTCTGCACCAACGTTCTGGCAGCAAGACTTTTCGGTTCTTTCTTAACAACAGGCAAAAATATGAACGAAAAAAGAGACAGCGCAAAAGCCATTATTGCCGCAATGAAAAAAGACACTTTTATGCTTTGCCCAAACCCCCACTCTTTGGTAAACAGATTGGTGATCCACATGGCCACAATAAAGCCAACTGTGCCCCAAACCCTTATGGGAGGAAAATATGTAGTTGGATCTTTCCCCTCGTTTTTCAACACATTGAAGCCAATCGAATTATTAAGACCGATGGTCGGCATATAAAAACTCATAGCTACGAACAAAACCCAGAAAAATGGCATCGGCGCATCAATAAGCGGCAGAAAACACATCGTCGCTCCGAACAGCAAGTGCAAGATAGCATAAACGTACTTAGCCTGCCATTTGTCGGCAATAATTCCAAATAAAGTAGGCATTATTAACGATGCAAATCCCATGGTAGAAAAAACCAATCCAAATTCAGCTCCATTCCATTGTTTTTCAACAAAGCCGTAATGTCCCAATGTCATCATCCAGGCTCCCCATACGAAGAACTGAAGAAAATTCATTATAATCAAACGAAACTTTAAATCCATGATTTCTTGCTTTACTTTATTTGTTTATGGTTTTGAAATAATAACTGCGCGGTTTACTTTAAGCTGGAGTGTCGTTTAATTGCATCGCGTATAGTGACAGCCAATTCATACTTTTCTTTATTGATAGCCATTTCGAGCATTTCTTCCAATGCAGTCAACGGCAACAAATCCAGATCTTCGTCGGTTAAGTTTTCATTATTTTCGGGTAAATTTACCTTTTTTACTTCTTCCTCCACTTGTGGTTCTACCTCAGTTCCAACAATATTCAGAATTTCCGGTTTAATGTATATGGGACAGTCAGAACGAACCGCCAACGCCACAGCGTCCGAAGTGCGGGCGTCTATAATCAGAACGTTATCATCTTTTTTGATATAAAGTTCTGAATAAAACACATCATTCACCATATCATAGATCAATACTTTCTGCAATTCGGCCTCAAACACCCCGAGCAAACTCTTGATTAAGTCATGAGTTAGAGGTCTGGGGGATTTTTTGTTATTCATCTTTAATGCAATAGATTGTGCCTCCGGTTCGCCGATCATCACCGAAAACCGCCGGTTACCAAACTCTTCACTCAACACCAGCCCATAAGTTCCCACAACTGTTTGATTGTAAACCAACCCTGTAATTGTCAACTTTATATCAGAATCCATATTTATTCAATTAGTAATTAAAGGATTATACTTTACAGCCTTATCCTTATTTTTTCAACATCAAAGCACTACTGCACTTATTTTAACGGGCAACAAATATACAGATATTTTTAAAAGGACAATTCATAAATTAAATAAAACTTTGGTATAAAGGAGATAAATGATTTTTGAACTCAAAAACGGAAGTTACCCGAACATATTGGGATATTCATTTCTTTGATGTACTTTTGTTGAGCAAATTATAAAATTCGATGTTCAAAAAATCAAATATACTTATCAGAAACAAGCGGGCTACTTTCGATTATGAAATACTCGACAAGTATCTGGCTGGAATTCAACTATACGGAACTGAAATAAAATCCATCCGGGATGGGAAAGCCAGTTTGAGCGACACGTATTGCACCTTTATCAACAATGAATTGTGGGTAAGGAACATGCATATTGCCACCTATTTTTTTGGTACTTATAATAATCACGACGTGCGTAGAGACCGAAAGTTACTCCTGACCAAAAGAGAATTAAACAAACTCATTCGGGGCACCAAGGAAACCGGCAACACGATCATTCCCACCAAACTGTTTATAAACGACAAAGGATTGGCAAAACTGGAAATAGGGCTTGGTAAAGGTAAGAAAACTTACGACAAACGTCAAACTCTGAAAGAGAAAGAGGATAAACGCAGCATAGACAGAGCCATGAAAGCATAAAAAAAGAGCGAATTATTTCGCTCTTTTTTTATGCTCTGACTTATGTTGCTTTGAATACAAAAACCGCTTAATCTTCTGAGAAGCTGTTTTTTCGAAAGGCTCATCCATGATGTCGATACGATTAATCTGAGATACACGGTTCAGTTTCTCATTCAGTTCTTTCATAAAATTGGCTTTCCATGCCTTGTGTTTCTCTTTCTTGTCTTCGATAACAGATTTGAAGTGATCGATAACTTTTTCGAGCTCTTCGATATCCAGCAATACTTTGGCTACCAGAAATCCATCTTCTTCCAGTACAAGCGATTCTACAACCAACTTATGATTGTTGATAATCGTCTCAATATCTTCCGGATAAATATTCTCTCCACTGGCACCTACTATCGTATTTTTTATTCTGCCCTTTATGTAAAGCCTCTTGCGTGAATCGAACCGCCCATAATCGCCGGTTTTGAACCAACCGTCTGCGGTAAGCACTTCTGCTGTCGCTTCAGGGTTTTTATAGTAACCTTTCATCACATTGGGTCCTTTTGCCCATATCTCTCCTACTCCTTTTTTATCGGGATTATTTAGTTTCAGCTGAACGCCCGGAACCGCAAAACCGGTTGACTGCAACTTAGTTTCTTGAACACCGGCTCCTGCAAGCAACGGAGCTGTTTCAGTTAAACCATAACCTATAGCATAGGGGAATTTACCTTCTTTCATAAAACGCTCTACACGCGAATCGAGTTTAGCCCCTCCAATGCCAAAGAACTTTAGCCTGCCTCCAAATGTCTGATACAGTTTTTTACCGGCAATACGATGAATGATTTTACGGAAAAGTGGCGTTTTATAAATCATCCGCTTAAATTGGTTGCCAGCAAACTTACTTTGAATTTGAGTTTTATAGAGTTTCTCCATAATTAAAGGTACGGAGAGCATCATGGTAGGCCTGATTTTGGCTAAAGCCGGGAGTAATGCGGCAGCAGTGGGAGGTTTTTCCAGGTAATAAATAGATGCACCATACATAATGGGGAAAAGCATTCCGATGGAATTTTCATACGTATGCGAAAGTGGAAGTAATGACAGAAACACATCGGCTTTAGATATAGACTGAAATGCATCCGATTGCATGGCTATAAAAGTAATGCTCTTGTGAGAAAGCACAACGCCTTTTGATCTTCCGGTAGTGCCCGAGGTATAAATTATTGCAGCTGTATCCTCTTCTTCGACGATGATTTTGGGGCAATCAGCAGTTTTAGCTTCAGCATCAGAAGATCCGTTAAGTATCGAGAAATTATCAATCAGAATTGTTGCCTCCAACGATGGTAATTCCAACCCTTCTATTCGCGTAAGCAACCTTTCACTGATAAACAGCGCCTTCGATTCGGAATGCAGCAATACGTTTTCTATTTCTACACGGGTAAAATCGGGCAAAACAGGAACTATAACCAGTCCTTTGGAAACTACAGCAAAGTAAGCAACCACCCAGTTAGGCATGTTGTGACTTAATAAAGCTACTTTATCTCCTTTTCGTAAACCGAAAGAATACAACAGTTTAGAGAGTTCCTGTATTTCCCGACCAAGCTCTTTGTAGGTAATAGGTTTACCATCAACGAATGAAACCGAAAGCTCGGTAGGAAAATTCTTTACAGAATAATCAATCAAAGACTGAAGCGTAAGAGGCTTGGGCTCTATTTTTTTATTCATTCGGTGTGTTTTATCTTAGCATTCCTTCTGCCTAGAAAGTCGCGCAAAGATAAAGTATATAATTGAAAAAGGTGCAGATTTTATATTTTCTTGAAGAAGTGAATATATCAAACCGGTTCAGGATTTATAAAGTATAAAGATACAAGGTCTTTTGCTCAATTCAGGAAGACGTATTTTCCATTCTTTCACCGTTTTGGTTTTGATAAATTCGGTTTCCAACGTAATGTCGGCAGCAATACATAACCGGGTAGCAGGCTGACAAACCCGGAGGATTTCTTCCAGCATCTTCATATTTCGGTAAGGCGTTTCGATAAAGATCTGAGACTGGTTTTCGGAATAAGCTCTTGACTCCAGTTTTTTAAGAGCCTTGGAGCGTTCATCCGGCTGAATAGGCAGATAACCTACAAAAGCAAAACTCTGTCCATTGAAACCCGACGCCATAAGCGACAGTAAAATGGACGATGGACCAACAAGTGGAACTACCGTGAAATTGTGCCTTTGAGCAATAGCAACGACATCGGCACCCGGATCGGCAATGGCAGGGCATCCGGCTTCGGACAATACACCGATATCATTTCCGTCGAACATTGGTTTCAGAAATCCACTCAGTTCCTCGGGCGATGTATGCTGATTGAGAACATAGAATGTCAGACTGTCAATATCAATGGCAGGGTTCGACTTCTTGAGAAACCGACGAGCTGTTCGCACATCTTCCACTATAAAATACCGCAACGCTGTTACAATTCCGGTATTATACGCCGGAAGAATTCTACTAAAATCACACTCGCCCAGCGAAGTTGGAATAAGATATAAGTTTGGCATAAATTTGTTGAATCTTATTTTTTATATTTCAAATGCACACTGCATAAGTCTTATAATATCAATTGTTTTTCCTGTTGGTTTTATTCTTTTTCCGACAGGAAAAATTACTTTTCCTATAGCTTTTGTTTCTTTATCTACAAGAAAAAATAATTGGTATAGGCGCTTAAACCGCCCTATTTAATTTGTTGATTATAACCGTATAGGTTCTTTTAAAACCATCTTTCTTATGAGTAAATCGAAGATTGTCTCCATATTTGAGCGTCTATTGTACCTAA
>Ga0302215_10000982_pt1 | contig 20694 bp, 15 predicted proteins | sample II_Fen_N3_1_FD_194580 | JGI IMG/M metagenome (GOLD analysis project Ga0302215, IMG submission 194580) | Peat permafrost microbial communities from Stordalen Mire near Abisko, Sweden - II_Fen_N3_1 | ecosystem: Environmental > Terrestrial > Soil > Wetlands > Permafrost | place: Sweden: Abisko... | reverse complement strand
CTCACAAATTCATCGTTTATATTTTCTATTCATTCCACCAATTCCTCTCCATTATAAAACTTTTTAAAGATACAGCAACGGAAATATCTTTTGCAGCGCCATACTTTTTTCATTTACCCCAAATGGGAGATTGAGTAGGAAATGCATATTTTCTAAAAGGAGATGATCTTATAATTTCATCTAAAGTTTACTAGGATGTACTTTTTTATAAAGTGCATTATTTACAAATGTAATATTTATTTATATTCACAAGAATAAACACACAATTTACAAATATATTTTCGAATTTCAAAACACGATATTACAAAAGTCAAAGGATATGATTTACAAAAGAATTCATTAAGTGTAGTTGTGAACTACGATTGTGAACCAATAAAAACATCTAATATATATACATCTAATACATTGTATATCAGTAAAATATATATATATTCGCATTTTTTTATTTAATTAATCATTCACATTATTGATAATATGCCATAATTTCGTGTAATAAGTAAATATTTAATATATAAATATGGTAATAATCAGAGTATATACATCAGTTTATATGAAGTTATTCTTTATTTAATAATATGCTTTAAATATTATCTTTAAAAGCTTTATACAATGGAGTTATAGGTTGTTTTCTATATCCCCGAGGTATACATCTGTGTATTTACTTTTGTAATCGCACAAATGTAACGCATTACAAATGTATTTGGTTTGCATATGTAAAATAATTCACATATCTTTGTAATGTAATTACAAATCCACACTTTACAAAAATATCGTGTATTATGGACGAATTAGACAGAATTAAAAAGATTATGCAGACTGAAGAATTGAATTCTGCTCAGTTTGCTGCAGAAATAGGTATACAGGGTTCTACTCTCTCCCACATTCTGAATGGAAGAAACAATCCGAGTTTAGATGTGCACAAAAAAATTCTGAATCGCTTCCGAACAGTGAGCTCAGATTGGCTTATTTTGGGTATTGGATCGATGTATCGATCAGAAAAACAATCTCAGGCGCCTACTTTATTCGATTCGGTTGACGAAAGTACTTCTAAATCAGCTATTTCAGGGCAAATAAGTAGCGAAAAAAAAGATTCATCTTTTTCATCCATCCAGCAAAAAACTCCTCAAACTCAGGAAAACCTTATTCAAGTGCCGCAGGAAATAATTCAATCGACCTTTCAGACTCCAATTGAGGTCGCTCCAAAATCTATACGTAAGATTATTGTTTATTATACCGATAATACTTTTCAAGAGTTTGAATCAAAATAGATATTCGGGTAATGCTCATAAAATTAACGATTAATAATTTTTAATTTGTTACGACAACACGATAAGTTGAGAATTCCTAAGTTTCTCGCTTAATAATTCGAAAAATCATATACTAACATGCTTAATCGTTAAATATCTCCATTTGAGCCTTGCCCAAATGGAGATATTTTCGTAATTTTGCCCTACGAAATTTTCTTTTTTGCTTACCTGTACTATTTGATATATCTTATTGGTACATAACACAATATAATTGATGAAGAAATTCATGCTCGATTTGATTGTCAAGAAAAATGAAGCTCTGAACAATCAGTATTCACTTCTAATTCTGACCTCTCCTGAAAAACTTCCAGATATGCTACCCGGACAATTTGTAGAGGTGCGTGTCGATAATTCACCTTCAACCTTTTTACGTCGTCCAATTTCAATCAATTACATTGATTATGAGAAGAATGAGTTATGGTTGTTGATTCAAATTGTTGGTGATGGAACACGAAAAATGTGTGAACTAAAAGAAGGAGAAATCCTAAATTTGTTGATTCCTTTAGGAAATAGTTTTAGTTTACCCGAAAATAAGGCTTTTAAGCTATTATTAGTTGGCGGTGGAGTTGGTATTGCACCTTTGCTTTTTATGGGCTCATACCTTAAAGAAAGAGGTTATTCCTGTAGTTTTCTACTTGGGGGACGATCTAAAGACAATTTATTGCAGCTTTGTGAATTTGAGCGATTCGGAGATGTATACACCACTACCGAGGATGGTTCACATGGTGAACGTGGCTTTGTTACCCAACATTCGCTTTTAAACGGCTCAAATTTTGATTTAATTTATACTTGTGGTCCAACTCCAATGATGAAGGCTGTAGCGTCATACGCGACTAAAACTGGCACTAATTGCGAGGTTTCATTAGAGAACACAATGGCATGTGGTATAGGTTCGTGTTTATGTTGTGTGACCGACACAACAGAAGGTCATTTGTGTGTATGTACTGAAGGTCCGGTTTTTAATATTACAAAGTTGAAATGGCAAATTTAAACATCAATATAGGAAAATTACAACTGAAAAATCCCGTTCTTACTGCATCGGGGACATTCGGCTATGGTACAGAGTATTCGGACTTTATGGATATATCGCGAATTGGTGGTATAATTGTAAAGGGAACAACACTTCGCGAACGTCAGGGCAATCCATATCCGCGTATGGCTGAAACGCCTTCAGGTATGCTAAACGCTGTGGGACTGCAAAATAAGGGTATTGACTACTTTATCAACAACATTTATCCAACTGTGAAGGATGTCGATACAAATCTAATTGTGAATGTGTCGGGATCTACGATTGAAGACTATATAATAACGGCTGAGAAGTTAAATGATCTAAATAGAATACCCGGAATTGAATTAAACATATCATGTCCGAATGTAAAAGAAGGTGGAATGGCTTTCGGAACAAGCTGTTTATCTGCTGCTGAGGTAGTTAAGTGTGTGCGAAGAGCATATAAAAATGATTTAATGGTAAAGCTTTCGCCAAATGTTACCGATATTTCGGAGATTGCAAGGGCTGTTGAGGCGGAAGGAGCCGATTCTGTTTCGCTCATAAACACCTTGTTAGGGATGGCCATTGATTCTGAGAAAAGAAGGCCAATTCTTTCGACTATTACAGGTGGACTTTCTGGGCCGGCAGTTAAACCGATTGCACTTAGAATGGTTTGGCAGGTGGCTCAAGCTGTAAAAATTCCAGTTATTGGTTTGGGTGGAATTATGAACGCTGCTGATGCTATCGAATTTATCCTTGCAGGTGCTTCGGGAATTCAAATTGGCACTGCCAATTTTATAGACCCTACTGTTAGTATAAAAGTTATTGACGGAATAAATGATTATCTGGATCGTCATGGATTTAAATCGATAACCGACATTATTGGTGCTTTGGAGTAGTGTTGCTCCAATTATGCAAGCGATAGTCAGAAAGAACCTCAAAGCAGAGAAAAATGAGGCTTAAGACTCAATACTAAGTCTCAAATTATATTTTCTATTTTTGGCAATATAAGATATGTTATTTTTAAGTGATACGTTATATTCACATGAAAAAATATCTTTCACTGTTTGCTTCTCTGTTCCTGTTCTGCAACCTTTTGCATAATAGTGATCGGTATTCCATCATTCTACCAGAGAATGATACTGTCACTCTTGTTTTTGCCGGAGATATTATGGGACATTCCCCTCAATATCATGCTGCATACAATCCAATTTCGAAAACATACAGTTATGATATCTGTTTTCAACCCGTAAAAAAATACATCGAATCAGCAGATATTGCTGTTGCTAACCTCGAAGTTCCTATAGCAGGTGCACCCTATAGTGGGTTTCCGGGTTTTTCATCGCCTGATGCTTTGTTAGACGGATTGAAATATGCTGGCTTCGATGTGTTGTTGACTGCAAATAATCATACACTTGACAGGAAAAAGGCCGGAATGGAACGAACAATCAACCAGATAGAACAGCGTGGATTTTATCATGCCGGAAGTTATATCGATAAAATTCAACGAGATAGCCTTTATCCGTTGATTATTGAATCGAGAGGATTAAAAATAGCTTTTCTGAATTGCACCTATGGCACTAATAAGTATCTACCAACCAATCCAAATATAGTAAATTATATTGATACATTGGAGATTAAAAATAGTATTCAACAAGCTGATAAGTTGGGTGCTGATTTTAAAGTTATGACTATTCATTGGGGAAACGAGTACCAATTACGTGAAGACACAACTCAGCAAAGATTGGCGCAATTTCTTGTAAACCATGGAATTAATCTAATTATTGGCTCACATCCTCATGTAGTGCAAGAAGCAGAGTTCTTGTATTCGAAAGACAGTATTCCTGTTCCGGTATTTTATTCTCTCGGAAATTTCATTTCAAATCAGCGTAAACCGAATACAAATGGGGGTATTATTGCATGTGTAGAGATTGGTTCAAAATCAAAAACTATTTTACGTACATCATATCTACCTGTTTACGTGTATAAAGGTGTTTTGAACGATATTTATCAATATCACTTAATTCCTACGACTGATTTTATTGATAAACCCTCAAAATTTCCAATAAATAAAACTGATAGTATTGCTCTGACTTATTTCGACAGGGAAACAAGACTAAAACTTAAGAATATTAAATTGTTACATCAAGCGATCTGAAATGAATGTAAATGAAGTACTTGTAGAGATAAAGTCATTATCAACTCCTGAGCATTTTGAAAAATTGGCTCACTTTGGAATAAATGATAGCAAAGTCTATGGTGTTAAGATCCCACTATTGAGGCTTTTGGCTAAAAAATTAGGAAAAAATCACGAACTGGCTTTGGAGCTTTGGAAATGTGAAATTCATGAAGCACGTTTATTGGCAACAATGATTGACGATCCAAAGCAAGTTACTGAAGATCAGTTCGACAGTTGGGTAGGGGATTTTAATTCCTGGGATATGTGTGATCAATGTTGTGGATTATTTAGCAAAACTCCCTTTGTGCTTTCTAAAATTGAAATCTATTCGACTGCAAAAGAGGAGTTTGTGAAGCGAACTGCTTTTGTTTTGATGTGTGCTTTGGTGATAAATGATAAGAAAGCTGATAATGAATTGTTCATCCAATTCTTTGAGCTTATTGAACGGGAAGCTTGGGACGACAGAAACTTTGTCCGAAAAGCGGTAAACTGGGCATTGCGCCAAATAGGCAAACGAAACGAGGTTTTGCGATTAAAAGCTATTGAATGTGCTGAAAGGATTTTAAAACAAGAATATAAATCACCTCGCTGGATAGCTTCTGATGCAATAAGAGAGTTGAGAAATGAGAAAATAATGGCAATGGTTGGCAACCGGAAAATTTAAAACACACGAGGGTGCGTCAAACATGACGCACCCTCGCTATTTAGAGCAGTGTAACTGCTTATTTATCAGTCAATAATACTTCTTCGTTGTTTCTGTTGTTTACAGTCAGATTAATGATTGTCAGATACTTTTTGTATTGACGACTTGTCAGTACGTTTTTTGCATTTCCCAGATTGAAGCTCATTGCCTTTTCAGCATCGGCCTCATTATCAGCTTTCAATGCTGTGTTCATTTTGTCTTCAGCCATCGAAAACACAAGTTTCAAATACTCAGCTTGATCGCCGTCGGCGTCTAGGTACTTCATTAATCCCGTGAATGTTGAGGGATTATTCAATTTACAAAATACATCGTAATCTGCCGGGTTGACCGCAAATGTAGAAGTTGCTCCTGCAACCAATACCAGAACTATAACTAATATCTTTTTCATACCTTTTTCTTTTTTAAAAATACACAATCTTTTTTTATACCTTAAATTACTTATTGTCCGAAAGCAAAGCAAATTTGTTCTCGTCGTTTAAATAGACATTTACAAATACGATATACTTCTTGTATTGTTCGTCTGAAAGAATACATTTGGTATTACGTAAGTTGTAATTTACTACATTTTCTGCAGCTACATCGTTTTCATTCTTAACGGCAGCTTTTATTTCCTGTTCAGTTGCATTAAACACATGCTGTAAGAAAGCAGCTTGTTCCTGGTCTGCATCAATATATCCGATTAATGCAGTTTGAACTGCTTTGTTGTTCAACTTGTAAAACGCCTTGTAATCACTTGGATTAAGAGCAAATGTATGAGCTGCACCAGCAACCAATACCAAAACTAAAACTAACATCTTTTTCATACCTTGAAATTTTAAATAAACCTTTTTGTTTCATACCTCTAAAAAACAAAAAATACAAAGACCTCCCATATGATTTTTTAGTGGGTGCTTTGTATTAGATTTGTCATATCAAATTGTCTCTGATTGACGATGCAAAATTATATGTTTTAAAACATGTTTTATGCATCTTTGCAGTTAAATATTCATTTACCCCCTAAAATTTAACTTTTAGTTAATTTCATTTTCGCCTGTAATGATCTAATAATAAGATTATTATAGCGTAATTTATAAGCGTATAAAACACACTTATTTATTTCGTTATTATTACAGTGCTAAAAATGGTATGTGTTTGAGTGTTTAAGTACCAATTCTTCATAATCTATTGATATTTAGTTGAATATATTGTTGGCGTGCTGTTGTAAGATGTTATTCCATTATTTCTGTATTTTTTTGTAAGTTTGTAAATAGTCCCCCTTTTTACCTTGTTTATCCTCTATCGATTGGTTTTATATCTATATCTTTACATTATAATTTCTAACAATACTATTTTAAACCGATGAAGAAAATACACACTTTTTCTTTGATCTTTTGTTTGTTGTTTGAAACACAAATAATTGCACAACCTTACCAAAAAACGGAATTGGGAATTAAATCAACCACTCAGTCAATGCAGGTTGATGTTCAGTTTCTCAGCCCCTCCATTGTTCGGGTGTTTAAATCGCCTGCTGGCGTTCCACTAGACAAGAAAAGTCTATCAGTTATCAAAGCTCCTGAAAAGACAGAACTGAAAATCAGCGATAATGGAAAAGCAGTAACGCTTACAAGTTCGGCTTTGACTGTTGTTTATGATCTGATAACTGCTCGTCTAACATACTTCGACAAGAAAGGAAACCGATTATTCACCGAAAAGGATTATGGAACGCAGTTTACTTCAACTTTGGATGTAAAGAAAGAGTCGTTTACTGTTCGTCAGGCTTTTATGCTCGACGCTGATGAAGCCATTTACGGCTTAGGGGAACAGCAGAATGGCAAACTCAACCAGCGTGGACAACATATTGTATTGCAAAACGAAAACACGAAAATATGTATTCCTTTTTTCCAATCGATAAAAGGGTATGGAGTTTATTGGGATAATTATTCAGCTACCACCTTTACAGATAATCCACAGGAATTGTCGCTTGAATCGTTGGGCAATTGCTCCGATTATTATTTTATGTACGGCGGAAGTGGCGACAAAGTGGTAGCTGCTATGCGCGATTTGACCGGCCAGGCGCCTATGATGCCTTTGTGGGCGTATGGTTACTGGCAATCTAAGGAACGTTACAAGAATCAGGATGAGATAGTAAGTGTTGTTGAAAAGTACCGAAGCATTAAAGTGCCGCTCGATGGAATCATTCAGGATTGGCAGTACTGGGGGAAAGATAGTATGTGGAATGCGATGAGTTTCGACAAAACAACATATCCCGATCCTAAAACGATGGTAGACAAGATTCACAACCTGAATGCTCACCTTATGATAGTGGCTTGGCCTGGTTTTGGTCCACTGACCAATCAGTACAAGGAATTGATGTCGAAGAAAATGATGATTGACTTTGATACCTGGCCACCGAACTCAGGAACAAAACCTTATGATGTCTACAATCCCACTGCACGCGATATTTATTGGGATTATCTGAACAAAGGCGTATTCTCATTTAATACCGATGCATGGTGGTTGGATTCATCCGAGCCTGACCACATAAATGTAAAACCTGCCGATTTTGATCAACAAACCTATCTGGGCTCTTACCGCTCTGTTATTAATGCATTTCCACTCGAACATATCAAAGGGGTATACGAACATCAGCGTGCCACCACTTCCGAAAAAAGGGTTTGTATTCTCACCCGTTCGGCTTTTGCAGGGCAACAACGATTTGGAGCCAACTCCTGGTCGGGCGATATTGTTTCAAGCTGGGAAACATTGCAAAAGCAGGTTCCGGCGGCATTGAACTTTAGCATGAGTGGTATTCCGTATTGGAATGCCGATATCGGTGGATTCTTCCTTTGGAATTTCAACGGGTCCAATGCATTGAAACTAAAAACCTACCACGAACTGTATGCACGTTGGATTCAGTTTGGAACATTTACGCCGATGATGCGCTCACATGGAACGGATGCACCACGAGAGATTTATCAGTTTGGTAAACCCGGCGACTGGACATACGATGTCATTGAAAAATATATCAAACTCCGATATCAGTTACTGCCTTATGTTTATTCAAGTGCATGGGGCGTTACAAACCGTTCGGAAAGCTTTATGCGGGCGCTTGTTCTTGACTTTGCTGCCGATAAAAAAGTGGAGAATACAACTGATGAATATATGTTTGGGAGTTCCATTCTCGTAGCTCCGGTACTTAATCCCATGTATGTAACTAAAATAGGCGATAAAGAAACAGAGAATTTCGGTCAGGTAAAATCGCGAAAGATTTATTTACCCAAAGGAAGTGAATGGGTTGATTTTTGGACAGGAGAGAAACTTCAGGGTGGTCAGGAAGTGGACAAAGCTGCTCCGATTGACATTATGCCGCTTTACATGAAAGCAGGTTCTATCATCCCATGGGGGCCCAATGTGCAATATGCTGCCGAAAAGAAATGGGATAACCTGGAAATCAGGGTTTACGCGGGAGCCAATGGTGAATTCACCTTATACGAAGATGAAAACGACAACTACAACTACGAGAAAGGTATACATTCAACCATTTGTATGAAATGGAACGATGCTGCAAAAACGCTTACATTTAGTGAGCGCAATGGGACTTTCAGCGGTATGCTCAAAAGCAGAACTTTCAATATAGTACTTGTAAACCAACAGAACGGGACAGGTGTAAACCCTTCCGTGAAGTTTAGTAAATCGGTGAAATACAACGGAAAGTCAGTTAGCCTAAAATTATGATTCAATAAATTTTCAGGAACAGATTAAGTAATAATGAAGGAGTTGTCCTGTGTAGGCAACTCCTTTTTTGTACTTATTGTCATTCTGATACTAAGCTTGCTGTTAGTGAATTTATTATTGTTACATTTGTGGCATAATACGAACTGTAAGCATTAATTCAGGCAAACTAATATTCAACGTCAATGAAGAGTAAAAACAAATCAATATCATTTTGGTTGAATGTGATTCTTCTGTCAACTTTATCGGCTTTAGGTGCCTGCAAAGAAGAACCTGTAGTGGTTGTCAATCCTCCTGTTGTTGTGAATACCGATCCTGCACAATATGGAACTCCATTTACAGGCGTTCCCGATGCCCGCGATGCTACTATCTATCAGGTAAATATGCGCAGTTTTAGCTCTACCCGTAACTTTCAGGGAGTGATTACACGACTCGACTCTATCAAAGCACTTGGAGTGAGTGTTATCTATCTGATGCCCATCTATCCGGTAGGTGCTTTGAAGTCGGTGAATTCGCCCTATTGTGTAAAAGATTATAAATCCGTAAATACTGAATTTGGAACATTAACCGATTTGAGGGCACTGATTGATGGAGCTCACAACCGTGGCATAAGTGTTATTCTGGATTGGGTTGCTAACCACACATCGTGGGACAATGCCTGGATGAGCGATAAAGCGTGGTATGCTCAAAACTCTGCGGGAGTTATTCAGAGTCCGAATGGCTGGACCGATGTGGCTCAGCTCAACTTCAGCAATGCCGATATGCGAAAAACCATGATTAAGGCCATGAAGTATTGGGTATATACTGCCAATTGCGACGGATTCCGCTGCGATTATGCCGATGGGCCACCGGCTGACTTTTGGAGACAGGCAATAGATACCTTACGTAATATCAAAACTCATAGACTGCTGTTGCTTGCCGAAAGCGATAACAGCACACTTTTTACTACCGGATTTAATTACACTTTTGGTTTTAATTTCTACGGACAGTTTAAATCAATAATCAACAACAACCAGCCTGTTACTAATATTGATAACCTGAATACTTCCGAATATGCCGGTGCCGGAACAAATAATATGGTGATTCGTTATCTCACAAACCACGATGTGAATGGTTCGGATGGCACAGCGCTCGATTTGTTTGGCGGGAAAACAGGTTCGATGGCGGCATTTGTGGTGGTGGCTTATATGAAGGGAGTTCCGATGATTTACAACGGACAGGAGGTAGGGACTAACTATCGGTTGACATTCCCGTTTACAGGCACACCCATTAACTGGAACCAAAATCAGAGCATGGTGGAGGAATACAAGAAAATAATTGCCTTTCGAAACAGCAGCGTGGCAATTCGCAGGGGCTCACTCACTTCGTACAGCAACGCCAATGTGTGTGCATTTACAAAAACTGCCAATACGGAAACTGTATTTGTAGTTTGTAATTTACGGAATTCAGCCACAAGCTTTACATTACCGATAACAATGGCCGGCAATTCGTGGAACGATGCATTTACTGGAACGCCAATTACATTTAGCTCACAGCTTACGTTGGCGCCTTATTCCTATCAGGTATTTAAAAAGTAGGCTGTATTTTTTCTTTTTAAGACAGATCTGTTTTTTTTTCTATTTCACCCGCTTCACATAGTCGGTCGGGCTTTCGGAAAAATATTCTTTAAAGCATTTGGTGAAGTACGATGGCGAAGAAAAGCCCGTATCATAGGCTATTTCGGAAATTGATTTTTCGGAATTAATAAGCAGTTGTTCTGATGCTTTGAGCCTGATAATTCGCACCAACTCATTAGGAGCATAGTTTGTCAACGATTTTATTTTCCGATACAGCTGAACACGGGATAGCCCAAGGCTCTTGCCTATTTCGTCAACATTCAAATCGCTGTCGATCAATCGCTCTTCAATTAGTTTTCGGAACTTGTTGATAAACGATTTATCTATTTCAGCCACGTGCTCTTTCCGCTCGCCAAAGGTGAGGTTCTTTTGGAAATAGTTCTTCACTTTCTCCCGGTTTTCAATCAGTTTACGCACGCGAATTTTCAATAAACCTTCGTTGAATGGCTTTGGTATATAAGCATCTGCACCACTCTCAAAGCCCATGGCGCGCTGTTCGTCGAGTGTATAAGCTGTGAGTAGAATTACCGGAATGTGGCTCGTTGACAGGTTCTCTTTGATTTGTTTACACAGCTCAAATCCATCCAGCACATCCATTTGAACATCGCTAATAATCAGTTCGGGAACAAATTTCATGGCTTTCAGTAGTCCTACCTGACCATTTTGAGCCTCTATTATTTCAAAACTATCCACCAACAAGCTCTTAATATAAACCCGCACATCCACATTATCCTCAACCAACAACACCAGGGGTTTATCCGTTTGCAAACTCACAAGCTCTTCAATTTCCTCGGGAGCCTCTACTATCAACATATCTTCCTGCAGATCCATAACCGGGTTTATGGTTGGGTACTGCTCCACAATTGGAATTTCCTTTTGCTTGAAAGGAATTGTTACAATAAACCGGGTGCCTTTTCCTTCGGCACTTTCCACGTTGATTTCGCCGTTGTGCAGTTCAACAAGTACCTTGGTGAGATGCAATCCAATGCCCGAACCAAGTGCACGGTCATCAACTTTATAAAACCTTTCGAAAACACGTTGGATATGATGATCGGGTATACCGGCCCCGGTATCTGAAACCGTTATTTGAGCAAAATACTCACCAAGCACCTTTATTCTTTCCAAATGAACATCGATGTGCCCGTTTTCGGATGTAAATTTAAAGGCATTTGAAAGCAGATTATAACAGATTTTCTCTATTTTATCCGAATCGAACCATAAGGTAAAATCATGTTTGGAGGCTGTAAACGAAAAGTGTATATGCTTTTTCTTTCCAAACTCAATAAATGAATCGCATATGTCGGAAACAAAACCCTTCAAATCGGTAAGCGTGAAGAACATCTGCATTTTGCCATTTTCGTACTTCCTGAAATCGATAATCTGATCGATTAATTTGAGTAATACCTGTACATTTTTGCGCATCAGCTGAATCAGGCGCTTGCCACCAGCAGTCAGTGCTTCTTTCTCCATCAGGCTGTCCAGTGGTCCCTGAATAAGCGTAAGCGGAGTGCGAAACTCATGCGAAATATTGGTAAAAAAGACCAGTTTTGCCTGAGTTGCTTCTTCCAGATTCTTAGAAAGTGCAATCAACTGATCCCGCTGTTCCGACAGTTCTTCCTTTTGTTTGCTGATGGCAATGTTCTGCGACTCAAGTATCTTGTTCGACTTGTTTTTGCTGCTGTAAGCCCTGATGAGTAAAACCAACAGAACCGTAATGAGAAAAAGCACAAGCAAAGAAACAAGCAAGAGGGAACGTTGCGTGCTGTATTGCGCCAGATTTCGATCCAAAACCACGTTCAACTGTCCGATTCTGTTTTGATGTTGAATGATCTGGTCTGTTTGCAGTTTCAATACCCGCGCATTGGTTTTATCCACTACAGCGGTGTACAATGTATTTTCGCGTTCATACGGTTCGTTGTTCAGTATATGAATAGCAGTTTGGATGGCTTTTTCACCACCTGTAGGATAAATAAAAGTAGCATCGAGCGTTCCGTTTATCACTTTCTGAATGCCCCCTTCGGTACCGGGTAGCGCATCAATTCCCAACAGGATTGGTTTCTTTATACCGGTAGTCACTGTTACAGCTTCGTGAGCACCCGTTGCCATTTCGTCGTTGAATGCAAAAACCAGGTCGATTGGAACATTCCGGTTCAATGCATCAGTCATTCGGTCTTTCGCCTTCGACCGCAACCACGAGCCATAATTCTGGTACACAACCTGAATCTGCGGATGACCCTGAATAACACTCATAAATCCACGATGACGTTCCGAATCGGGTGTAGAACCTTTCAATCCACGTATTTCGGCAATATTTCCTTTGCCATTCAGTAAGTTGACGGTATAAACCCCAACTTCCTTGCCTACCTGAAAATTATCGGCACCCACAAAAGCTGTATATTTTCCGGAGCTGATTTTTCGGTCGACCAACACCACAGGAATGCCTTCCTGCATGGCTTTTTCAATAACGGGTGTAAGAGGAATGGCTTCGTTGGGAGAAACAATAATGAGATCGACACCTTCGGCTATAAAACTTTCAATGTCGCGAATCTGTTTCTGATTACTGTCATGTGCTGTTTTTATTTTGACTTCGAAACCGGGATAGAATGAAGCTTCGCGGAGCATTTCATTATTCATTGTCCGCCTCCACGCATCGTCGCTGCATTGAGATACAGCTATAACTTTATGCTTGTTTGTTTTTTCGTCGGTACACGACCAACAAACAAACGCAATGAATAAAAAAATCGACAAGGTTTTGTTCATAGTACTGAAATTTGGACGAAGGTAAGCGTCCAATGTTCTGCCAAAAGTAACATTTTATTTTTGAATTCGTGACAAAAGTGAATCGGGTAACAGAGGCATTGCACCATGTTGCGTACACACAAATGCCGACATTTCAATTGCCAGTTCGTTTTTTTTTCATCCACTTTGATATTTGCTGGTTAATTTTCAACTTACAAAAATAGGATAGTATTTCAATTCAAAGTATCATTTTTGTTACATTATCGTGTAATTTTGATACGAAAGTAACTAAAGTGCATTAGTTGTTGAATTAAATCTGCGTGTTTGGGGTGTCATTATTTTTTTTAATGATTATTGCGCACAAGTTCTTTAATCTTCCGATAATAGTTTTTTACAAACAGATTTGTGTCGGCACGATGCAGGAAAACTGGTTCATCTGCTGCAATAAGCGTATTTCGCTTGTCGACAACTAAACCAGAGATTCCATTTTCATTGTCTGTTATGAAATTCGAATCATTTTGAGATTGAGTCTTTCTTATCCAGTTGAAAATAAGAGCCGGATCGTAGGTACGATAGGTTACATAATCGATTCCTTCAAATCCGGCACCTTCATACCAACTTTTAGTGCGTAGAATTGTCCCTATCTTTATCTTCCTGTTATCATTGCATTCGCCACCAATCAGATTCATCGGTATTTTCACACTCAAACACCACTGATTCGACTCTGCAGGTAGCACGCCTGCAACATCGAGCACCGACATACCAAATGCCGAACAGCCCGAACCTTCATTTTCATTCCGTGGCCAGGTAGCTCCATTATACAGATCACAGGCAGCATAGCCATTCATTGTTTTTGCCTGATAACCCGCTGCAAATTCAAGCACCCGTCGTACAGCCTGATTACTGATTTTGAACTTCATATAAGCCACCATATTTCGTTTCGAATAAGTTTCAAGACCTTTTTTTATATTCTTTTCCGACTCAATATGACCTTGTATTGTAGCACCCAATGCACCCAATCCGATCTTCTTTATGAGTAACAGTTCGGGTTTTTCCATTATTCTTTTACCAGACATTGCAATATAATATGGTGAAGCTAACAAGGGGGAAGTGATGCGGACAATTGTATGCCCTATGATATAATAATTCTTGCGCGTGATGGCATTCAGGTAGCAAACCTCCGTTGATCGAAATAATATTGAAGGATTCGACCAGTCAATAGGTGATAGTGATGGGATAACATAAATCGTAATTTCATTTTGCCCACTAACCAATTCTTCTGGATTCTGAGCCTGTAAATCTGCGGTTGCAAACTGGATGATAAACAGTAATATAAATAACCGCAGCCAATAAGAAGAACTTTTCATAATGAATGAGTATTAGCTTAGATTACTAAATATATGTAAATAAATCTCAATTTATAAATAAAACAACTCGGGTTCAAAATGAGTTCATGCAATGTAATAAAAAAATCACAATTGTGTTACATCCAGCAAGAATCTAGTGAGTTTGTAGTTTATTTTGAGATTATAATAATTTTTTGCCTTAAAAAATCAGATGTATACAAATATGAATGAAATTAAACTAACAATTTTCAGAATATAAATGTAAAGGTTTAGATTTAGGAGTTTACATATATATAGATGGGTGAAGAAAACAACCAAAAAAACAAGAGTTTAATTGATCGTTTTCTTCACCCATAAATTGCGTTAATCAGGAAAACAACTATACCAAAAAAAATAGAACCTAAACTATATTGAGATAAACTAATAATTTAAACATCATTTAGTAGGGAATCGGGCAAAACTGGCATTGCACCATGCTGAGTGCAAACAAACGCTGAAACCTCTACAGCGATCTGATGTGCTTCAGAAATACTTTTACCTTTCAACAACGAAGCCACAAATCCTGCTGTAAAAGAGTCACCGGCTCCAACTGTATCGGCCACTTCAACCAAAGGGGTTGGTTTAAAAGAGGTTTCATTTTTTGTTACAACATAACTTCCTTGCGTTCCTTTTGTTAGTACAACGATTTCCAGATCACAGTTATGCAAAAGCTGATTACATATCTCTAATTCGCTTTTAGACTGCCAACCAAATAATTCACCAACAATTAATATCTCATCATCGTTAATTTTGAGTACGTTGCAACGATCTAATGCGTGTTCTATCAATTCGAGTGTATAAAAATGTTGACGCAAATTAATGTCAAATATTTTAAGTGCTGTTTTCGGTACACAGTCCAAAAATCGGTTAATAGTCTGCCTGGATGCATTACTTCTCTGAGCAAGTGAACCGAAACAAACAGTTTTCGTTCTTTGAGCTAAAGCTTCCATTTCTTCGGTGAATGGAATATTATCCCAGGCTACATTCTCACAAATCTCATATTCCGGAATACCATTTCCCGAAAGTGTAACCTGAACTGTACCTGTTGCATAAGGTGTTGTCTCAATCAGATATTTCAATTTTTTTTTACTAAGACAACCTACAATCTCATTGCCTAACTCATCGTCACCAATAGCACTAACTGCATATCCTTCAAAGCCAAATTGTGAAACATGATATGCAAAATTTGCCGGTGCGCCACCAAGCACTTTCCCATTTGGGAACATATCCCACAAAATTTCACCAATTCCTACAATAACGTTTTCCATGATTTTCTTTAAATAGTAAATAGTAAATGACAAAATTGTCAATGATTATAGTCCCAATTCTTGTTCAATTTGTTCCAACGATTTTCCTTTTGTTTCTGGAATCCAGATTTTTACAAATACAAATGCAATGATACTAAATACTCCGAAAATACCAAATAAATAGCTTAAACCAAGTGAACCCTGTATAACAGGAGCAAAATAAATAGTAAGGAATGTACATAACCAACTGACTGCAGTTGAAAAGGACATCGCCAACCCTTTTATTCTATTCGGATAAATTTCGGAAATAATAACCCACATAACCGGCGCAAACGAAGCAGCAAAGAATGAAATATAAACCAACAAAGCAACCAATACGCCAGCTCCGTTTTGCACAGGTTTTGCGAATTCAAATGTGAGGTAAGCCAACGATGCTATCATACCCACAGCACCCCATAGTAATAATGTTTTGCGTCCCCGCTTATCTACCAACCACAAAGCAACAATCGTCATTAAAAAGTTAACTAAACCAACAATCATAGCTTGCATAACCGAATCGCCCTGAGCTGAACCGGCAGCCTTAAAAATTTCGGGCGAGAACATAATAACGGCATTTATTCCTGTAATTTGTTGCAGAGCAGCAATAAGCGTTCCTATCAACACAATTTTACCTGTTTTTCCTTTGAATAATTCTCCAAACGACATTTTTTCCTTCTTTTGCTCAGCAATCAGCGCCTTTTCCATTTCGGGTAATTCGGTAGTTACAAGCGATTGTCCACCAATATTTGTAAGCACTTTTATAGCAGCGTCTTTTTTACCGTGAGCCAGCAACCAACGTGGACTTTCAGGAAATTTTGTTACCAAAAAAATCAAATATAAAATCCCGAATACACCAGGAACAACCAGCATATAACGCCACGCATTTTCACCAACCCCAATTAACAAATAATCAAAGATATAAGCTAGCACGATACCGATTGTAATTGCAAATTGATTAAAAGAAACTAATCGGCCACGATTATGAGCCGGTGCAATTTCCGAAATATACATGGGAGCTACTACCGAAGTACCACCTACAGCCAAACCTGATAAAATACGGAAAACAATAAGCATGGTAGCCGATTCGGCCAATGCACAACCCAGCGCCGAAACAATGTAAAGCACTGCTGTGGTAATCATTACGTTTTTACGACCAAATTTCTCTGTAAAAGTGCCTGTAAATAAGGCGCCCACCAGACAACCAAAAGTGAGCAACGCTGCCACTGTACCCAATCCACTGTCAGTTAGCGAAAACTGACCTTTTATCATATCCACTGCTCCAGAAATTCCGGCCATGTTAAGTCCGAAAAGTAAACCTCCATTTATTGCTACAAAGGTTGTCCAATATAAATACTTGTTATTTGACATTGTATTTGATTTATTTGATGTTATTGATTTTAATGTTTTCTACGTTGAATTTACCAGCTTGACTATAAAATTTGAGTTGGTTCATATATTCCGTTGGGAAAAACAACGTTGTCATTGTAATCTCTCCTTCGTTGACAAATAATTCGGCAGATGCTTTATCCACCAATAAACGAATTCTATATACAGCTTTTTTAGCAAGTGGTGCATTCATACCGATTGCAAATCGGTCGTTAAAATCTGTCAGACCACTGTTCTTCCTATCAATGCTTACAAAACCAGTTGTATTGTCGAAATTGAATTTTAATGTTTCGTTTTTGAAGTTATTCAAACTAAAACCAAAAACCTCGGTTTTTTCTGGTCGTATTGTCATTTCAATCTCGTAGCTTCCATTATTATCTTTCAGTAAGTCAGTTATTATTGCTTCTTTTTCAACAATGAGATTTGGTTTCTCCCAAATTTTGCCTTTTAAACTATTCAACTCTTTTACCGGATAACTGCTCAATATCAAATGATTGCCATTATTTACAATTGTGAGTTCGCGCGGGGTTGTGTTGGCACTTCTAAAATCTTTTGTAGGAACCTGATTCGCATAATCCCAGTTACTCATCCAACCTAAGAATATCCGACGACCATCCGTTTTAGGTACATTATTGAAAGTTACCCCTGCATAGTTGTCACGACCGTAATCAATCCATAACGGATAAGGTAATGCATCCGGTTTAAATGTTTTACCATCAAAATCACCGATAAAGTATTGAGTTGCCGAACCACCATTTGGTCCACCTGGGTTTAAGCTTACAATAAGCAACCATTTTGTTTTTCCCTGATAGGTCATTGGAAACAAATCGGGACATTCCCAAACTGCTGCATGCGAACCTATTCCTTCTCCAAACTCACTTAGTTTAGTCCAGTCTTTTAAATTTGGTGAACCGAAGAAAGTAACAGTTTGTTTTGTAGCCAATGCCATAACCCATTGGTGGGCTACTTCGTTCCACGATACTTTCGGATCTCGGAAATCAGTGATTCCCGGGTTTGGTAACACCGGATTCTTTGTATATTTTGTAAACGTACGACCTTTATCGGTGCTGTAAGCGATACTTTGTTGCTGTATTTTTCCGGCACTGGTATAAATGGCAACCATAGCATTCTTACCAAACCCGGCTGAATTATTTACATCAATAACAGCACTTCCCGAGAAAATGGCTCCCAGACTATCAGGTGTAAGTGCTGTTGGCAAATAAGTCCACGAAACCATATCGGTGCTCACTGCATGCCCCCACGACATATTTGCCCACATAGAGCCATACGGGTTGTATTGGTAAAAAAGGTGGTATTCACCATCGAGGTAAACCATCCCGTTGGGATCGTTCATCCAACCATGTTCGGGACTGAAATGAAACTGAGGACGGTATTTTTCGTTGTATTCAAATTCAAACTTATCCGATTGTTTCACGTCATTAACCCCTAAAATTGATTCCTTTACACCCAAATAAGAAAGTGTTACTTTTTGACCTTTCCATTTCTTCACATCAAGTGGTACCCAGTAATCAATCTTATTTACAGCCAAATGCACATCATAAGTGAATTGATTGGTTGGATTGGTAGAAACACGTATCTTTATTTCTGGAGCTTTCTCCTCTACCGGAATAAGGATATAGGATGATTGTATTTGATAATCGACAGATAGATTTTCGCCTGAAGATTTACTCTGAGAGCTGCAACTCATATTTATCAATAAGAGTGCAAGTAAGATAGAAGAGAATGATTTTTTCATTTTTTCAATACATTGGGTTAACTATTCACAGTGCAAAAATAGAATGTAATACGATTTTATACTGTCATTTTTGTTGCATCATCTTGTAATTTTGATACAAACCAAGTAGCTAAATAGTATTTTCAATTTTTTCGAAGCCTTTTCAAATCCATTTTGCCAAACCTTTGTAAAGTTTGACAAAATGGATTGAATGATAGTATGGCAGTAAAGAAATACTTATTTAATAGCTATTTTAGAACAAGCGGTATTTCCGTCTATGTCCGTTTGTTTAAGAATATACATTCCTTTCAACATAGATGAATAAGGAATTTTCTGACTATTATTTAGCGTTTTAAACAGCTTGCCAGTCATTGTAAAGATTTCAGTCTTTACAATTTCTTTTGTTGTCGTTGTATTTGAAAGTCCTGTTGTTTGGATAGAGGCAACGACATCATCCCAGAAACAACGACTTTGTTCTCCTACAATAGTTGACAAATTATAGTCGATAAAAGGAGCAATAAGGAGTTCTTTGATATTTCCCATTCCGGCAGGAATTGCAAATACTAATTTTTGCCAGGCACCGGGTGTCGTGTAATTAGCTGAAACAAATTGATTTGGGCCACCATCATGTAATTCTAAACGTACTGTGCCTGTTACATTTTTATAAACCAGAACAGAAATAGTATTATATACCTTAACATCTATATTTAATCCACTAAGTCCACCTCCGGACCATGCATCACTGTTCGTGCTTATCCAAATTGTCATTGCTTTTGTAGAAGGGTTTCCTTCTTTAGGAAACCAGTCCACGTATTCAACACCTGTAGAACCTGCCTGCCACCAGTTTATGCCGATGTCTTCACCATTACTGATAACCATAGTTTGTGCATTCAAAGCTAAAAATGCAACACAAAATAACGAGAGTAAAATTGTCTTTTTCATAAAATTGTTATTAAAATTATTATTAAATTGAAAGTAATTGTTTGAATTTATTTCAAGGAATTTTATCAATTGTTAAGTTTGATATTTTGATTGTTCCGTTGTCGGCAAATATCGTCCATGGATTTTGATCCATTTTGTAAATCCGATTAGTAAATGCAACATTATCATTGACATATAAAATACAAATTGATTTTTCAATAATTATTTTTACATTAAATATTTTATCTTCAGGAACTATTAAAGGAGTAAAATTCAATTCCTTACTGTAAGACCCGGTAACGAAGTTAGATTCTTTGTTCATAAATAGAACGGGAATTGAATAATGATTTGTTGATGTTAAATCAAAAGCAACGGAATAAATCTCAGACATGCTGCCGCCAGCTCCAAATGAAAATCCGAAACTATTGGATTGGCTTGCATCAATTTTCAATGAAATCTTTACAGGAGTTGTGATACGGTTAAACATTGCATAGCTTCTGCCTGATATTGAAGTAATGTTATAATTTCCATCAACACCTGTAGCGTTTCCGCTTGATTTTATTTTGGCATACTTGATTGGCTTGCTGAATTTCTTATCAACAGCATCAGGAATTGAAGGATACAAACGACCATCGGGTTGTTGTACCAACTTATGTGTTACTAAAGTGCCAGCCCAGTTAAGTTCATTATTACTGTTCACTTCCTGACCGGTTGAGCACCAACCTGAAACATAACGGG
>Ga0302215_10000981_pt1 | contig 20694 bp, 22 predicted proteins | sample II_Fen_N3_1_FD_194580 | JGI IMG/M metagenome (GOLD analysis project Ga0302215, IMG submission 194580) | Peat permafrost microbial communities from Stordalen Mire near Abisko, Sweden - II_Fen_N3_1 | ecosystem: Environmental > Terrestrial > Soil > Wetlands > Permafrost | place: Sweden: Abisko... | reverse complement strand
GAGATTGGGGTCACGGTTGAAAATGCTTTGTTGTATCAGAGTGTTAAAAAGTTTAACGTAAAATTAAAAAATGAAATAAGCAAGGCTACCAAAAAACTGCAAGAACAGAATAAAACTTTAAAAAAGTTAGATCAGGTAAAAGATGAATTTATCGGTGTCGTATCCCATCAACTTCGCACACCGCTGACTGGTATTCGCTGGTTTACTGAATTACTGATTAAGAATAAGAAAAAAAACTTAAACGTTGATCAGTTAAATTTACTTAAACACATTGGTTCTAGTAACCTGAGTTTAATTAAGCTGGTTAATGATTTATTGGATGTTTCCCATATTGAAACTGGACATAAATTCACGATTGTTAAAAAATTATTTAATATTAATGAATTATTAGCAGAAGTTATTAAGGAAAATATCTATTTAATTGAAACTAAAAAGCTTATCATTGATAATGAAATTCCGGATACTTTTGAAATTTATGCTGACCGTGATAAAATAAAGCAAGTATGGCAGAATTTAATTACTAATGCCTCAAAATATTCTAAAGAAAACGCCAGGATTCGAATTTATTTTAAATTAAAAAAAGAAGTGGCGGTGACTTTTTATGTTCAGGATGACGGGATTGGTATTCCTAAAAAACAACAAGTTAGTTTGTTTACCAAATTTTTTAGAGCGAGCAATGCCGCTTTGCAGTATACCGAGGGAACTGGCTTGGGTTTGTATATTGCTAGAGAAATTGTGCGGGCTCACGACGGTGAAATGTCTTTTAAGTCAGTGGAAAATAAAGGTTCAATTTTTTATTTTTCATTGCCGGTTATGTTAAAAAATTAAATTAAACTATATGAATAAAACAATCTTAATTGTCGAAGATGATGTGGCCTTAGTTGAGGCCCTAAGTATTAGTTTAAAAGAAGAAAATTTTGAAGTTTACGAAGCCCATAACGGGGAAGAAGGCTTGATCTTTGCTGAAAAAATATTACCAGATTTAATTTTGTGTGATATTAACATGCCTAAGATGGATGGACTAACGATGTTATCTAAAATCCGTAAGACTAAATGGGGGGCTAATTTACTATTTATAATGCTAACTAATTATAGTGATCAAGAAAAGATTTCTCGAGCTCTTAGCAATTCGGTCTTTAGTTATTTAGTTAAAAGTGACTGGGATTTATCACAAATTGTCACTGAAATTAAAAAGAAGTTAAAAACGGATTAAATATCTTTAAAGTATTAAGTGATATAGTCTTATGAGCCCTTTAATATTTTTGGATTAAAGGGCTCATTTATGTTATAATATCAAAGTATTTATAATAATTTATTTTTATGTTTAACAACAAAATCAACGTCGCAATTAATGGTTTTGGTCGAATTGGCCGAGCCTCTTTTAAAATTATCTTAGACAGTCATCCTAAACTAAACGTCGTGGCAATTAATGATTTAACGGACACGACTACTTTAGCCCACTTAATGCAGTACGATTCTTGCTATGGGAAATATCCTCATAAAGTTAGTCACACTAAAGAGTCGATTGTGGTGGGGGGTAAAAAATATCCCGTTTTTGCTCAAAAAGACCCATTATTGTTACCTTGGAAAAAATTAAAAGTGGACGTGGTTTTAGAATGTACTGGCCGTTTTCGAGGCAAAGAAGATGCTAGTGCTCATTTAACGGCTGGAGCTAAAAAAGTAATTATTTCAGCACCTGGCAAAGATTGTAAAACAATCGTGTTAGGGGTTAATGAAGAAAAATTAACTAAGACTGACGATGTTTTATCTTGCGCTTCTTGTACCACTAATTGTTTGGCCCCAGCAACCATGGTGATTAAGGATAAATTTGGAATTAAAAGAGCTTTAATGTCCACGGTTCATGCTTATACGGCTGATCAAAATTTAGTTGATGGTCCTCATAAAGATTTGCGCCGAGCTCGTGGAGCCGCCGTTAATATTGTGCCAACTACAACCGGGGCAGCTGTCGCGGTTACTGAAACAATCCCCTCTCTAAAAGGTAAATTTGACGGTATGGCTATTCGAGTGCCAGTGCCAGTTGGTTCACTTTGCGATGTTACTTTCCTATTAAATAAAAAAACTACTATTGAAGCGGTTAATGCCGAATTTATAAAAGCGGCTAAAGGAAAATTAAAAGGTATCTTAGAAGCCAGTGATGAAGAGTTAGTTTCTTCTGATATTATTGGTAACCCTCATAGTTCTATTGTCGATTTAAAATCAACTGCTTTAGTCGGCGGTGACTTACTTAAAGTGGTAGCTTGGTATGACAACGAATGGGGTTACTCTAATCGTTTAGTTGATTTAACTGATTATCTTCGGAAGTTTGTTAAATAATTAATAAATTATGGTTAGTGATGTAATTACTAAAATAAAAAAAGCGGATTTACGTGGTCGCGGTGGCGCCGGTTTTCCGGTAGCTTTAAAGTGGCAGGCGGTTAAAGATAGCTTAACTAAAAATAATAAAGCCAAATATTATATTGTTATTAATGCTGCCGAAGGGGAACCGGGTGTTAAAAAAGATGCTTATATTTTAGAGCACCATGCCGCCACTATGTTAAAAGGTATTCATGTTTGCATGCTGGCTTTAGGACAAAAACGGTTAGCGGGTATATATTGTTATATAAACCCCGAGTATTATAAACTGTATTCTAAAAAAATTGATAAGCTATTACTAACTCATGAATTTTTAGCTTTAAAAATATTTTGGAATTGGTCCCTTAAACCTAAAATTTTAAGTTACGTGGGCGGAGAAGAGACAACCATTTTAAATATCATTGAACATAAACGTCATGAACCAAGACTTAAGCCACCTTTGCCGGCTAGTCAGGGTTTGTTTAATCAACCAACACTGATAAATAATGTGGAAACTTTTTACGATGTAGCCTTGGTGGCTATGGGTTCGTATGAAGCTAAAAGATTCTATACAGTTTCAGGTGGAGCTATTCGTCCAGGTGTTTATCATTTGCCTAGCAATTGGCCTATTGAAGATGTGCTTCGTTTAACGGGTAATTGGCCATCGTATAAATTTTTTGTACAGATTGGTGGTGATTTATGTGGCGAAATATTAAACTCGACTCAGTTAAATCGGACAGTTAGTGGCAGTGGTTCAATCACTGTTTATTCCTGGTTTGATAATAAGTCGGAAGATATTATAAATAAGTTGCTGACTTTTTTCAAAGATAATTCTTGTGGTAAATGTACTCCTTGTCGTGAAGGAACTTATCGCTTATTGGAATTATCTAAAGTAAATAAAACTTATTCACCAGAATTTTGGGATATATTAGACTTACTTAAAAATGCTAGTTTTTGTGCCTATGGTCGAAGTTTAGTGTTACCACTATCAAGTTATTATGAGAATATTTTAAAAATAAATTAGCGACAATTAACTATAAAGTCGCCTTTTAACTTTATGAATAAAAAAGAAAAAATCATTAAATCGTTTGATTTAATCAAAGAAAGTTGGCAAGTTTATCAAAAAAATGTTTTAAAATTTATTGAAGTTTTTGTTTATGGTTTGGTGGGAATTGTACCACTATTTTTAATTTTGTTATTATTTTTGGCTTACAACGCTACTGGTTTAGCGTCTTCGGCACCACTGGGAGTTAACATTGTCTTAGGAATAATTACTTTTGTAGCCTTTGTCTTTAGCATTTATTTAGCCATCGTTTACAGTATTAGAACTAAGGTCGCTAGCATTTTATTACTTAAAAATAATTTTACTTCCGCTAAAGATAATTTTAAAGAAGCTAAACCATATTTTACTAAATTTTTAGGAGTATCTTTACTAATAGTAGTTTTAATTATTGCTTGGGGCTTTGTTTTAATTATCCCAGCGATAATTTTTGCAGTTTATTATGGTTTTGCTCAGTATATTTTAATTGCTGAAAATAAACGGCCTTTTTCTTCAATTGAACGTAGTTATGATTTAGTTCGTGGTTATTTTTGGCCAGTTTTTGGTCGTTTTGCTTTGATTTCAATTATTGGGATGGCTTTTTATATCGTGATTTCTTTACCAATGTCTTGGATGACAGAAGGGGATGTGCCTCAGTTTGCTTATAGTATTTTCATGAATTTAATTTGGGCTGTTTTGTCTCCTTATTTTATAGTTTATGCTTATAATTTATATAAGAGTTTAAAAGAAACCAATAAATAATCATGGCTCAAGTATTTAAAATAAACAACCGGGAATATTCTTATCAAGCTGGCGATACAATTTTGCAAGTCGCCCGGCGACATAATATTTTCATCCCGACACTTTGCTTTCATCCCGACTTTCCTAGTAAAGGGAATTGTCGTCTTTGTTTAGTAGAAATTATCAGTGGCGGCAAAAAGCAAGTTGTTTCGGCTTGTTCCTCTCCAGTTGAAGTTGGCTTAGAAGTATTTTTAGATACGCCAAAAATTAAACGTCTGCGTCGGACTAATTTAGAATTGTTATTTGCGGAGCATGTTGAAAAATGTGCTACTTGTAAATTACGTTTTAATTGTCCACTGCTTACTTTAGTAAAACAGTATCGTGTTAAAGTAACTCGTTTTCCTGATCGCAAAACAGAGCGGCTGAGTCACGATTTTCCACCAGCGATTGTAAATGATGCTTCACAGTGTATTGATTGTCGTTTATGTTTAGATGCTTGTAATAAATTACAAAAATTAGATTGTTTAAAACTCGAGGGGCACGGTGCTAATCAAGTAATTACACCCACTAAAAATCCTTGTACCTTTTGTGGTCAGTGTGTGACCCATTGTCCAGTCGATGCTATTTCTGAACAATCTTCTTATCAAGAAGTTCGTAAAATGTTGGCCACTCCCGGTAAAATTGTCATTGCCCAATTTGCACCCTCAATTCGAGCTGCTATTGGTGAAGAATTTAATTTGCCTTATGACGATAAGATGACTGGTCGAGTTATTGCCGGTCTTAAAAAGTTGGGCTTTACCTATGTTTTTGACGTTAACTTAGGAGCTGATATAACAACGATTACTGAAGCCGAAGAATTAATTGAACGATTAGAAAATAAAAAAGCAATTTTTCCGATGATGACGTCTTGTTGTCCAGCTTGGGTTCGTTATGTTGAGACTAGACATCCAGAACTAATTCCTAATTTAACGTCGGCTCGCTCACCCCATATTCATTTAGGGGGTGCAATTAAAACTTATTGGGCCAGTAAAACTGGCGTAAATCCTAAAGACATTTTAATTGTGTCAGTGATGCCATGCACCGCTAAAAAATATGAAGCTACTCGATCAGAATTTAAGATTAACGCTTTGAATCCAGTTGATGCGGTAATTACTACTCGTGAGTTTGCGCTAATGATGAAAGAAGCAAAAATTGATTTTGCTAAACTAAAACCAAAAGTCAGTGACTTAATTTGGAATGATGGTAGTGGGGCGGGGGCAATTTTTGGAGCTTCTGGTGGAGTAATGGAATCAGCTCTTCGTACTGCCGTTTGGTCTTTAGAAAAGAAAAAAAGTTTAGCCAAATTAGAATTTAAAGAAGTTAGAGGTTTGGCCGGCATAAAAGAAAGTCTTGTTAAAGTCTCTGGTCGCAAATTAAGAGTAGCAGTGGTAAATGGCTTAGGAAATATTGATAAAATTTTAAGCCACTTAACTGATTATGATTATATTGAAGTAATGAGTTGTCCGGGTGGTTGTATTGGTGGCGGTGGTCAACCAGCCCCGGTATCATCAGAAATAAGAGCCAAGCGAATGGCAGCTTTATATTCAATCGATAGTAAGCAAGAAGTTCGCCGAGCTCATGAAAATTTAGAAGCAGTCGCGGCGATTATGTATGTTAAGAAAAATGGCTTAGGCCAAGCGGTTCTTCATACTTCATTTAAAGAGAAAAAATAAAGACTAAAAAATAATCTGAAACAGGGTGATTTTTTTGTTGTTATTTGACAATTATTAATAATTATCCTATAGTAGGGACAATTATTAAACGTAATACGAACCTTTAAAATAAAATATGATGGAAATCAAAACCGAAATTTTTGAACAGGCGCTTAATTTTTATAGTGATGTGGCTAAGGCAAATATTGCCACTAAAATCGCTAGTGATTTGCAGGAAAAAATGCACATGAGATCGTTAAAAGAAGAACATGAGGGTAATTATGATCCGGAAGTACTTTTTTCTAAGGAATTAAATCTTAAAGTTAATGCCAGTAAAGAACGTGATCCTCTTTGGAAAGAAAAAACGGTTCTAACTAAAGCTGAAGTTACATTTAGCACCTTCCATAATTATGATAATACTTTTTGTTCTTTTTATCTGACGTTAAATTTACACAGCCATCAGAATATTCTTTCGTTTTGTGTTGCTAGAACTCAGGACGAAGAAAATAAGTATTACTTGGTCCATTTTTTAGAAAAACAACTTAAATTACAGCAAGGAGATAATACAGAGGTTGATTTTTCTTCTAAAGAAGACATGCAATTGATATTAGATTTTTGCAAGGAAGTGATTGCAACTTTTAATGCTAAAGTTGGAACTAATTATCAATTAGTTCATCACTTTGAAGTTTTTAAATAATTTAAAAATAACCGACTATACAAAATAGTTGGTTTTTTTTAGGGTTTACTTAAGTTGTAACTATCAGGTATAATAAAATCACTATGATTATTCCAAATTACGTTTTAGAAGCCTTAGAAAAATTGAAAAAAGCCAATTTTGAAGCCTATATTGTGGGCGGTTGTGTCCGTGACTTTTTAATGGATAAAACCCCGAAAGATTGGGATATTACCACTAATGCTAAACCAGAGGAAACTCTGGCTGTTTTTGTTGGCGCTAAATATGAAAATACTTTTGGGACCGTGATGGTGCCAGTTAGAGATGAACTTAAGGAGGGCGAAGAAAAAGGAGACTTATTAGATGTTTTAGAAATTACCACCTATCGCAGTGAACAAGGATATTCAGACCGTCGCCACCCCGATGAAGTTTTATTTGAATCAGAAATCGATAAAGATTTGGAGCGTCGTGATTTTACGATTAACGCTTTAGCTTTGACCCCAGAAGCTGAGAAAGAAGTTACTGATTCTAATCATCGCTATCTAACCATTGATAATCAGTCATATCTTTTAGTTGATTTATTTGGTGGCGAAAAAGATATTAAGAAAAAAATGATTCGAGCCGTTGGGGAACCAAGTCTCAGATTTAAAGAAGATGCTTTGCGGATGATGCGTGCAGTTCGTTTCTTTTCCCAATTAGGTTTTGAAATGGAACCTAAAACAGAACGAGCGATTACTAAATTAGCCGGTAGTATAAAATTTGTATCCAAGGAACGAATTAGAGATGAGCTAGTTAAGATACTCGCCTCTGATAAGCCTTCAGAAGGTATTAGGTTGCTTCATGCTTGTAAGTTATTACAATATATCTTACCAGAGCTTGAGGAAGGATTAGGCGTGGCTCAGAGCCGTCACCATATCTACCAAGTTTATGAGCATAACGTTTTAACTTTAAAACATTGCCCCAGTCTTAAATGGCAAGTTCGCTTAGCGGCTTTACTTCATGACGTAGGTAAACCAAAAACGCGAAAAATTATTAATGAGATCGCGACTTTTTATAATCATGAATATGTCGGGGCAAAAATGGTGCAACGGATTATGGATCGTTTAAAATTTTCTACAGGTGATACAGAAATGGTGGTTAATTTGGTAAAGAATCACATGTTCTATTATCAGGTCGGTGAAGTGACCGAAGCCTCGGTCCGTCGCTTAATTGTGAAAGTTGGTCGGGATAATTTACAAGATTTAATTCACCTGAGAATGTCTGACCGAGTCGGTTCAGGCACACCGAAAGCTTTGCCTTACAAATTACAGCACTTACAGTATATGATGGAGAAGGTGCAAAATGATCCGATTTCTGTTAAAATGCTAAAGATTAACGGCGATGATTTATTAGCTGATTTACAAATGGTGCCAAGCCCAAAAATGGGAGCCTTACTCGATGTTTTACTCTCAGAAGTTTTAGAAGATCCCGAAAGAAATACTAAAGAGTATTTACTCGAGAGAGCTCAAAAACTACAAGATTTTAATTTGGAAGAATTAAGAGCTCAGGCTAAGGAAGTAATTGAAGAAAAAAGAGTTGAAGATGATAAAAATATTAAACGAAAATATTTAAAAAATAAATAATAATCAGTATGAAAAAAATTCCAATTATGATTGGCGTTATGGCAATTGCATTGACGCTGTCCGCTTGCGGAACTAAAAATGATAGTGAAAATTTAAATGGCACTGATGCTTATGGAACGCCTGACAATACTTCAGTTGAAGCTCCAGTGGTTCCCATTATTCAAAAAGCCACTAATACAATTAATCAAACTAAAACTACTAGCTCGAGTGCTACTAGCTCAGTTGTTACTAAAAATATGACTAGAACTTTAGACGGACAAACCGATTTATTTAAAGAATATTCCAAGGCGATTATTAAAACTAGCGACGGGGATATTGAAGTTAAATTTTATCCAGAGTCACCGATTACCGTTAATAATTTTATGAATTTAGCTAAAGAAGGTTTCTATAATAACACTAAGTTTCATCGTGTTATTCAAGACTTCATGATTCAAGGTGGCGACCCTTTAACTAAGGGGACTGACACTTCAGTTTATGGTACTGGTGGTCCCGATTATCGTTTTGCTGATGAGTTTAATACTCATAAATTAGTGGCCGGAAGTTTGGCGATGGCCAATTCTGGACCAAGTACTAATGGTTCTCAATTTTTTATTGTGACAGCTACTGAAACTCCCTGGTTAGATGGTAAGCACACTAACTTTGGGGAAGTGATAAAAGGAATGGAAATAGTTAAGGCAATTGAAGGTGCTGAAACTAATTCACGTGATTTACCAGTTAAAGATATTATCGTAAAGGGAATTGAGTTAGTTAAATAAAATTTTTTGTTTAATAAAAACTAGGCCTCTATTTAGGCCTAGTTTTTTGTTTATTTGTCAACTCTCCCCAAAATCAAATAAATCCTTTATAATAAGATAACTTATAATAATATTAAGATTTATGAAAATATATTTAGATAATTCAGCTACAACCCGACTTGACCCTCGAGTTTTGGCTGATATGAAGCCATATTTAACCGGAGAGTACGGTAACGCCTCGTCAATTCATTACATGGGACAAAACAATAATCTAGTTTTAGAGGCGGCTCGAGATAAAATTGCTAAAATTTTAGGAGCACCAGCTCGTGGTATCGTTTTTACCAGTGGGGCCAGTGAATCTAATAATTTAATTATTAAGGGTGTAATGTTTGCCAATTCCGAGAAAGGGAAGCATTTAATTGTCTCAGCTATTGAGCATCCTTGTGTGTTACAAAGTGCTAGACAGCTAATTAAACATGGCTTTGAACTTGATATCGCGCCCGTAACGGAGGCCGGCTTAATTGACTTGGTAGCCTTAGAAAAACTAATTAGACCTTATACGGTGCTAGTTTCAATTATGGCGGTTAATAACGAAATTGGCACTATTGCTGATTTAAAAACAATTGCCAAGCTGGTTCATGATAAAGGGGCTTATTTTCATAGCGATATTGTTCAATCTATTCCATATTTAGATATAAATATTGAAGATTTAGGTTTAGATTTTGCCAGCCTAAGTGCCCATAAATTTTATGGACCTAAAGGAGTGGGGATTGCTTACCTTAATCCAAAAATTAAAATAGAACCACTAATTGCTGGTGGCGAACAAGAAAATGGGACTCGGGCGGGTACTTATAATTTACCAGGCATCGTTGGTTTTGCTAAGTCTTTAGAATTGGTTTATCAAGAAAAAACTGAACATATTAACAAAGTTAAAGAACTTCGCGATTATATGTGGGAAAGAATTAAAACTGAAATTCCAGAAGTATATTTAAATGGTAGTCTAAGTAAGCGAACACCTAATAATTTAAATATTTTGTTTGCTCGGATTGAAGGAGAAGCCATTCTTATGGATTTATCGATGAAGGGAATTTGTGTTTCAACTGGATCGGCTTGTAGTGCTCATAATTTAAAGACATCATATGTCTTGCAGGCGATTGGGTTGACTTTAGACAATTTAAACAGTAATATTAGATTTACCCTAGGAAAGTTTAATAATAAAAAAGAAATCGATTACACGGTGGATGCTCTAAAGAAAACCGTGACTCGTTTAAGAAAATTTACACCGATTAAAAAATAACTATATGTCACTTAATTATACTAAAAAAACGGTTGAACATTTTTTACATCCTAAGAATATTGGGGAGATTAAAAATGCCGATGCGGTTGCCGATATTGGAAACATGGTTTGTGGTGATCAATTATCTTTTTCTTTAAAAGTTAAAGATGGTCGCGTAGCTGATATTAAATTTTTATCATTCGGTTGTGCCTCTAATATTGCAACTGCTTCGATCATGACAGAGCGTGTTAAAGGAATGACCCTTGAAGAGGCTAAAAATTATAAATGGCAAGAGACCGTTGATGAACTTGGTGGCCTACCTCAACAAAAGATCCATTGTTCAATTCTGGCTTCTGAAGGACTTAAAAAGGTCATTGAAGAATACGAAAAAAAACAAATAGACAAATAAAAAAAACATCCGCTACCAGCGGATGTTTTTTATTCAGCTATATCTTCGAATGAATTTTTTAGACTGAAGTTTTCTTAAAAAGTTAGAATCTCTTTTCAAGAGGGCGAGCTTCGTTTACAACAACAGCGCGGCCATCAATTTCTTGATTGTTCCACATTTCGATAGCAGCATCTGCTTCATCGTCATTTGTCATTTCAACGAAACCAAAACCCTTGGAGCGGTGAGTCATTTTATCCTTAATAACTACTGAGGATGAAACGGTACCAGCCTGGGAAAAAGCAGCGGCTAAGGACTCATCAGTTGTGCCCCAAGATAATCCGCCAATAAATAATTTTTTCATGGTTTTTATTCTTAGTCACTTCCTTTTTACGGGAAATAACTTGTGTTTAAAAAGGTAAGACGACCTTTTCCTAGTTAATAAATAGATAGTGAAAACACTTCTATATCCTTTAGAATACTTACGAAAATTATTATAACATTTGATGATAGATTGTCAACGATATTGACAGATATCCGAAAAAAATGATAAGTTAATTTAAAGAAAATACGTCGAACCTTAAAACAATTAGTAAATGGAAAAATTGACAGTTAATCGAGATAAGCCTTTTTCTTTTTCTAAAGAAATTGAAAAAGATTATGGTCTTTTTAAGATTCGGCAGCAGAATGAAATTGCGGCTAGAGTTTTAGAATTCACTATAAATGATTTAATGTTTTTTGACGCTCCTTGTGATGAAATGATAAGAGCTTCAGATTTTGCTGATATGGTTGTAAGCGCCGGATATGTGCCTTTGGATCTTTATTGTGCCAAAACTATCTTAAAAAACAAAGATGCAATGTGGGGAATATATTCCTTGTGGCATGAGACGGAAATCGATGCGGATAATTGTCATCTGGACAGCATTATGTTTTTAGGAAATATTGTGGCCCGAAATGAGACGGATGTGGATCATTTTGCCACCTTTAATTATCCATTTGGATTTGATATGGATACAGTTAAGCTTACACCTTACGAAGATGAACTTTGTTTTGTAAAAAATCGAGATTTCATCTTAGTGTTTAAAAAAGAATTTATTAAAAACTTTTAATAATAAAACGGTGCGACACAATGTCCACCGTTTTTTTATTTAAAAAATAAGCCCCTTTATAAAGGAGCTTATTTTTATATACGAAGTAACTTGAGGATTAGGAAACAATCACACGCACACCTTTGCTCATTGAAGAACAAATACTAACGGCCTTAATGTAAGAACCTTTAGCGGAAGATGGTTTAGCTTTTCTAACGTTATCTAGTAAAACTGAGAAATTCTCTACTAATTTAGCAGTATCAAAACTCACTTTACCAATTAAACAATGTAGATTGGCAGTGTCATCATTCTTGTAGCTAATTTTACCTTTCTTAAGTTCAGAAACAGCAAGAGCTACGTTAGGTGTTACGGTGTCATTTTTAGGTGATGGCATTAAACCACGAGTACCTAAGATTTTAGCAATGGAAGCTAAATTTCTCATCATCGCTGGTTCAGCCACGGCGACTTCAAAGTCAGTTTTACCAGTCTTTTTAATTTCTTCGATTAAATCTTCGCTACCGACTAAATCAGCACCAGCTTCTTTAGCAGCCTTTTCATTTTCTGGAGACACAAAAGCAGCTACACGAACTGTTTTACCAGTACCATTTGGTAAGGAAACAGCACCACGAACTTGTTGATCACCTTTTTTAGGGTTGATACCTAATCGAAAATGAACTTCAACGGAAGAATCAAATTTGGTTGTTGTAATTTTCTTAACGATTTCTAAAGCATCAGTAATCGTATAAGTTTTATTAGCTTCATAAATTGCTGAAAAATTCTTTACTTTTTTTGCAACTTTTTTTGGAGCGGCTACAACTTTTTTAACTTCTTTCTTTTCAACGGTAGTTTCTTCTTTTTTCATATAATTTTTTTTGTGGTGCGGACGTCTTACATTAAATTAAGACTCCCACAATAAATAAATTTATTAATCTTTAATACTAACACCCATGTTTCGAGCCGTACCAGCAATTGTTTTCATGGCGGCTTCAACGGAATTAGCACTTAAATCAGTCATTTTTTTCTCAGCGATTTCACGTAATTGAGCATTAGTGATGGAACCAACTTTTTCAGTCAGTGGCTTACCTGATCCTTTAGCGATTTTAGCAGCCTTTTTAATTAACTCAGAAGCTGGAGCGGTCTTCATGATGAAGTCGTAAGTTCTGTCTTCGTAAACAGTAATTTCAACTGGCACGATATCGCCCATCTTATCAGCCCGAGTCGCATCGTTAAACTTCTGACAAAATTCAGCAATGTTTAAACCATGTTGACCTAAAGCAGGACCAATTGGTGGAGCTGGATTTGCATGACCACCAACGATTTGTAATTTTATTTTTGTTTTTATTTTTTTAGCCATAATTGTGGATCCTGTCGGAGGCAGAAGCATTCCTCGCCCAGCATCGATATGATAATTTAATTATCGGTAATTTATGATTTTTTAATCTGTAAGAAATCGAGTTCAACTGGAGTTTCGCGACCGAAGAGGTTAACGTTAACTTTAACTTTACCCTTAGCCTCATCAATAGCGGTAACTTTTCCTTCCATATTTTTAAATGGTCCTTCATTAATCTTAACCGGAGAACCAATGACAATATCCATTTGAAACTTAGGATCTTCAACGCCCATTCGTTTTTTAAGAGCTTCAACCTCTTCTTCACGAATTGGAGTTGGGATAGTTCCGGTTCCAATAAAGCCAGTTACATTAGGGGTGTTACGAACAATGTACCAAGATTCATCAGTTACCATCATTTCAACTAAAATATATCCAGGAAAAATTTTTTCTTCAACGACTTTTCGTTTGCCGTTTTTAATTTTAACTTTCTTTTCAGTTGGAATTAGAATACTGAAAATCTTGTCTTCCATGTCAAGAGATTCAATTCTTTGTTTCAAGTTCTGCGCGACATTTTCTTCGTATCCAGAATAGGTGTGAAGAACATACCAGCGACGGCCTTGATTTAAAAGTTGTTTGGCCATAAAGGTACCAACATGTGGAAGTTTCTAAAACTTTTGTAAGTTTTTAGAGATTTTCCTAATGTACTATTTAAAAGATTAAAATTTGTATAAGATTGCTTTAATACCTTGTTGAAAACCATAGTCTAATAGACCTAAGAATAGGGCCATTGATAAACTGATACCAATAATGATGATGGTATAGTGATAGGTTTCCTTTTTAGTTGGCCAAGTCACCTTTTTCATCTCTTCGATGGATTCTTTGATGTAAGTCGTTAATTTGTTCATAACTTTGCTAAAAAAATGTTGTATCTTAAAGCCTTAAAATAGGCAAGATTGCTAAATTTAAAAATAGCCTTGCCGGCCACTTTTTGTCTAATAAAATAATACATAACTATCCGGCACTTGTCAACTCGTTTATTTGCTTTTTGCTGATAAAGACGGTAAAATTAATGCATAAGGCATTTTTAACTTATAAAATGCTAATTTTAGCCTATTATTATATGGTAAGTCCCAATCTTATCAAGCGAACTCAAGATTTGAAGCCCGCTGAGATTAATGAAAATGCGAAACGGCTGTTTCAGGTTATTTATACTGATCAAAATAAAAAAGTGTTGGCTGATGATGATACTCAAAAAATAAATGTTTCCACTGTTGTTTCCAAATTGGCCTTTTTTTATGAAAAAATTCGTAATGCCATTGAATACGACGAAGAACATTTGTTACGCAAAAATGCCATTATTCGTATTTTAAAACGTCAGGTTGTTATTGAGGGCGCCCTTAAAACAGTTGATACGACAGAAATATCTAAACATCTTTTATCCGAGCTTATTCGGGCTGGTTATTTGCCGAATGATAAAATTCCAGAAGTTAAAATTTCGGAAGTCTCTAAAATGTTTGATAAGTATTTCAAATTAAGAAATATTTGCGTGGCCAAGATAAATTCAGAAATGAATATTAAAAAAGATGTTAATAAAGTTAAGAACTTAATTAACGAAAAAAATGTTTTAACGGATTGGGTTTTATCTCTAGCCGCTTGCGAAATTGAAGAAAGTTTAGTGTCTAATAAAGTGAAACAGGCGATGATTGCTAATTTGTATGATTTTTTAAGTCATAATATTAAATTGGCAGATGACATGAATTTTAAAACTGATTTAGAAATTCAGATTTATTTAAGTATTTGCCGAACTTACGGAAAATTTGATGAAGATATGTTGTCTTTCATTTTGTTTAAATATTATAACGATGATTGGGTTAATTTAAATTTAAGTGAACAAGACATTGCTCGAATTGCATCTCTAGCGCGTGGATTAAGATTGGAAATAATTCGACAAATGACCCATCCTTTAGTTAAGCAAATGGATCGCATAACTAAGAAGTACGCTCTATATTCTTCGATTATGGCTGAAACTATTGAGCAAGATCCCGTAAAAATTTATAATGAAATCTACAGTAATGAAAAAACTTTTTTAGCTTCTTTAAAAAAGATTTGCGGTATTAAGTATAAGAAAGCGAAAAGTCGTTTATGGCGAGTTGCGAGTCGTAGTATTATTTATATCTTTTTAACTAAATCAATTTTTGTTTTTGCTTTAGAAATTCCAGCCACTCAATGGTTTAATGAGCCGATTAATCCTATCTCTTTACTGATTAATGTTGTCTTTCCAGCGGTATTATTATTTTTAATCGTTTTCTTTACAAGAACGCCTGGTGAAGCTAATACCAATAAAATAATTAGTGGCGTTAAAGAATTATTTTTTGCCGGTAGCGAACGAACCGCTCCGATTGTGTTACGGTCCAAGGATAAACGAAATGGTGTGGTTAACTGGATTTTTAATATTATTTATACTGCCGCTTTTTTTGTCTCGATTTATTTTATCATCTGGGCTTTAACTTTAATCCATTTTAACTGGGTTAGTATTACTATTTTCTTATTCTTCTTAGCCTTTGTTAGTTTCTTTAGTATTATTACCACTAGCGGTGTTAAAGATTTGATTGTTATTGAACGTCGGGAAAATATTTTTACACTACTTTTAGATCTTTTCTATATGCCAATTATTATGATTGGTAAATGGCTATCTAGTAATGTATCTAAAGTTAATATCTTTATATTTGTCTTCGATTTTATTATTGAAGCTCCTTTTAAAGTATTAGTTGAGGTGGCCGAAGACTGGACTCGTTATGTTAAAGAAAGAAAAGATAATATGGTTTAATTTATGTTAGGAACTCTTTATGTGGTGGCAACACCGATTGGTAATTTAGAAGATATCAGTGGACGAGCCCTTAGAATTTTTAAAGAAGTTGATTACATTTTATGCGAAGACACCCGGACAACTCGTAAGTTGTTGGATCGTTATGAAATTAAAACTTCGACTGTCTCTTATCATCAACACTCTGGTGTGGGTAAGGTTGATCAGTTAATTCGTTGGTTATCCGAAGGGAAGAACTTAGCCTTGGTTTCTGATGCTGGTACACCAGGTATTTCTGACCCCGGAGCGGCCCTAATTGGCTCGGTACGCGCTGAATTTGGCTCGGAGGCACAAGTAGAAGGTATTCCGGGAGCCTCGGCAATTATCACGGCTTTATCTATCTCTGGTTGGCCAGTAGATCGTTTTTCTTTTTTAGGTTTTTTGCCTCACAAGAAGGGGCGACAAACCATGATTAAAGATATTTTAAATATCGATTATCCCGTAGCGGTTTATGAATCAAAGCATCGAATTTTAAAATTAATGGAAGAGTTAGATTTATTTTCCAGTGCCGCTAAAATAAAATTAGAATTAATGTTGGGTCGGGAGTTAACTAAAATGTTTGAAAGTTGTTATTTTGGCACACCAGCCGAATTAGCAGAGCAACTTAAAACTGACGCCGCGATGTGTAAAGGAGAATTTGTTGTTTTAATAAGAAAAATTAAAAAATAATTATGTTTAACTTTGAAAATGTTTTAAGTCCAAAAATTGAAAAAACAGAAGAAGCTCCTTTGCTTCAAAAAATTCGTGAACACTCAGACGTTGTCGCCCCAATTTTAACTACCCTGGCTTTAACGGCCGTTGTTAACAGTAGTTTAGAATTAGGAAAAGATAGCTATACTGAAACTATAAGATATAAACAAGAGCTTGAAATGGGGTCGAAGGCTAAAAAGATGGAAAAGAAAAGTGTTTATAAAAAAGAATACGAAATAAGTTTAGGAAAATCAGTAAAAAATGACACCGTTGGAGGTGATGATACTTATTATCACGCGGGTTGGGAGTACGAAAGTGATGAGACGAAAGCGTAATTAAATAAAGAATAATTTATGTCACAAGAACCTTTTTACATAACCACTACTTTACCTTACACAAATTCGGACCCGCATATTGGTTTTGCGACTGAAATGATTAAAGCTGATGTCATTGCTCGTTGGCATGCTTTACTGGGCGAAGAAATCTTTTTTAATACCGGCACCGATGAGCATGGCTTAAAGATTTATCAAAAAGCGCTTGAAGCGGGACTAACTCCTCGGGAATATTGTGATCCTTACGCTGATAAGTTTAAAGCTTTAAAAGGAGCTCTGAATTTAACTTTCACTAATTTTATTCGCACAACTGATGAAAATCACGTTGCGGCCACTCAGGCTTTTTGGAAATTATGTGAAGCCAAAGGAGATATTTATAAAAAAAATTATCAGATTAAATATTGTGTTGGTTGTGAACTAGAGAAAACCGAATCCGATTTAGTCGATGGTCATTGTCCGCTTCACCCTAATCAAGAGTTAGAAATAATTGATGAGGAAAATTATTTTTTCCGTTTTTCTAAATACGCTGAACCTCTAATTAAATTTTACGAGGCCAATCCTAATTTTGTAATTCCAGAACATCGCTTTAAAGAAATTCGCAATTTTGTGACTGGTGGTTTGCAGGATTTTAGTATTTCCAGATTAAAAGATAAAATGCCTAACGGTGTGCCAGTTCCGGGAGACGAGAGCCAAGTTATTTATGTTTGGTTTGATGCTTTAGTAAATTATATTTCAACTTTAGGTTGGCCAGATGTGACTGGGGATTATAAAAAGTTTTGGCCGGGAATGCAAGTTTGTGGTAAGGATAATTTACGACAACAAACAGCCATGTGGCAGGCGATGCTTATGTCAGCCGGTTTACCTAATTCCAAACAAGTTTTAATCTTTGGTTTTTTAACCGCAAATGGCCAGAAAATTAGTAAGAGCGCTGGTAACGGCATTGATCCATTTGAATTTAGTGATAAATATGGAGCGGATACTTTACGCTATTATTTATTATCAGATATTTTACCTTTTGAAGATGGTGATTTTTCTGAGGAAAGATTACGTCTTAAATATAATTCAGATTTAGCTAATGGTTTAGGCAACCTAGCGGCGCGCGTGGCTACTTTGCTCGAAACCAATGAAATCGTTACTAAATTAGAAATAAATATTTCTGGTTTGGCTTGGGCAGATGAATTTACTAAAACAATTAATGCTTATAAATATAATGAGGCTTTAGCTATTCTTTGGGAGCAGATTAGGCACTGTAATGAGAAAATTTCCGCGGCGGCACCATGGAAAATGACTGACCAAAAAGAAATTAGCGCGGTACTTACTCCAATTGCTCAAGATATTTTAAACGTCGCTTATTTCTTGCAGATATTTATGCCAACAACGGCCACTAAATTAATTAAACAATTTAGTGAAGCGCAAATTAAAAAAGGTGAATCTTTATTTCCACGTTTAACTTAAATATAAAAATATGTCTTATTTTGATATTGGACTACTGATTATTTTAGTTGGTTTTGTAACTAATGGTTTAGCTAAGGGGTTAATTAGATTACTTGGCCAAGTGGTTGGCTTGATTGTCGCCTCTTATGTTGCTAGTCATTTTTATTTAACTTTTTATGAGTGGGGCAAAGATATTGTTAATTTCAGTGAAGGCATGGAGAAGTTTTTGTCTTTTTTAATTCTATTTATTTTGGTCTCTAGTGTTATTGGAGTAATTTTTATTCTAATTGAGAAAATTTTTAATTTACTTTCAATTATTCCGTTTACTAAATTAATTAATCGCTTGTTGGGAGGAGCCTTAGGTTTATTAGAGGGTTCTTTATCTCTGGGATTGATTTTATATGTGGCGGCTCGTTACGCTTGGGTTGGCGGTCTTATCGGTAATCAGTTAGTCAGCTCTAAAGTGGCTCCGTGGCTAATTAAAATGACCACAATTATCATGCCATTTTTGCCAGACGCCTTAAAGGCTTTAAAATCAATTATCGGTTAGTATGTATTTAAAAATAAATCCGAAAAAAATAAGCAGCACCGAGTTAGCTCTTATTGTAAAAACTTTAACGCGCGGGGAAGTGATTGTTTATCCAACCGATACTATCTATGGCTTGGGCTGTTTGGCTAGCAATGTTAAAGCCATTAATAAAATAAAAGCCATCAAAAAGAGAGACCGCAATAAACCCTTACTTATTTTAGTTTCTAGTTTGTATATGGCTAAAAAGTATTGCTTTATCTCTAGAAAACAAGAACTAATTTTAAAGGAATTATGGAGTTTAAAACGACCAACTTCAGTGATTTTAAAGCATCGAAATTTATTGCCTCAGGAATTAATCCCTAAACAATCTGGAATCGCCGTTCGTTTGCCTAAAAGTGATTTTTTGCGTAAAATGATAAGAGCAACCGGCGCCCCAATTGTTTCAACTAGTTTTAATATCAGTGGTCAACCGGTTTGGAATGAAGTGACTTTTTTAGCTAATAAGAAATTAACTAAAAATGATCCAGATCTAATTATAGATGGTGGCGCTTTAAATAACCCAGCATCTAAAATTATTGATTTGATGGGTAGTGAACTAAAAATTTTAAGAAAATAATTATATGGAAAATAATATAATCAAATCAGAAGAGGAGTTAGCAATAGCTTCTTATCCGATAATAAAGAAAACGAAACCAAAACGTCGTAATTTTTTAGGCTTACTTTTAATATTGTTAGTCGCCTTTTCTTTTGGTGGCGGTTTTTATTTAGGTCAAGAAAAAACTAATCAAAATAGACCACTGGCCTTAGGTAATATTGCTACTACAACTGTCAGTGATGATACTTTTGATTTTAATGTTTATTGGGAGGCCTGGGATTCTCTTCGTTCTAATTTTGTTTACAAGAACAAGATTAAAGATAAGGACATGTTCTATGGCTCAATTAAAGGTATGGCGGCCTCAGCTAACGATCCCTATACGGTTTTTATGACACCAACTGAGACCAAGGAATTTTCTAATGATTTAGCAGGTACTTTTGAAGGTATCGGAGCTGAAGTTGGTATGCGTAATAATATTATTACGATTATCGCTCCACTTTCTGGTATGCCAGCTGAAAAAGCGGGACTTAAAGCGGGTGATAAGATTTATGCCATTGATGGTAAAAGTGCTTTAGGTTTAACAGTTGATGAAGCGGTTAAATTAATTAGAGGTACTAAAGATACTTTTGTAACTTTAACGATTATCAGAGATAAAGAAACTACTCCTCGAGAAATTAAAATTCAACGCGGTGTTATTGTCGTAAAAAGTGTGACAGTGACTAATCGTCCAGATGGCATTACTGTTATTAAAGTTAGTAGTTTTAATGATGACACGCTAGGTTTGTTTAATGACGCGGTTAAACAAGTAGTCGCTAAAAAACCTAAAGGTATAATTTTAGATTTAAGAAATAACCCGGGTGGTTATTTAGATACCGCCGTGGCTATGGCTAGTGAATGGATCAAAGGTGGTCCAGTCGTTCTCGAGCAATTTGGTGACGGTAAACGAAATGAATATAACGCCGCTGGCAATCCTCAATTGGGAGATTATAAGACTATGGTCTTAGTAAATGGCGGTAGTGCTTCCGCTTCAGAAATTGTCGCTGGTGCTTTGCGTGATTATAAGAAAGCAACTTTAGTCGGTGAAAATACTTTCGGTAAAGGTTCGGTCCAAACTATTCGTGATTTGAGCGATGGCTCATCGATGAAGATTACAGTTGCCGCTTGGATGACTCCAAATGGGGACTCGATTAATGAAAAAGGTTTAGCTCCACAAGTCGAAGTTAAACTGACTGCGGCTGATGTTGAAAAAAATAAAGATCCACAATTACAGAAGGCTGTCGATTTAATTCTCAAGCCAACGGTTGCACCAGCTAAAACTCC
>Ga0302215_10000980_pt1 | contig 20697 bp, 11 predicted proteins | sample II_Fen_N3_1_FD_194580 | JGI IMG/M metagenome (GOLD analysis project Ga0302215, IMG submission 194580) | Peat permafrost microbial communities from Stordalen Mire near Abisko, Sweden - II_Fen_N3_1 | ecosystem: Environmental > Terrestrial > Soil > Wetlands > Permafrost | place: Sweden: Abisko... | reverse complement strand
TTGCTTATCGAGGCTTTGACCTAAGCATATTCTTACAGGGAGTTGCCGGAAATAAGATTTTTAATGCGAACCGCCTCTGGAACGAAGCCATGTCGGTAGCACAAAACCAGACGATAGCAACATTGAACCGTTGGACAGCTGAAGGAACGAGCAATAGCATGCCCAGAGCAGTATTTAATGACCCGAATAAAAACACCCGCCAGTCGGACCGGTACATCGAAGATGGATCGTATCTGAGGATTAAAAATGTAACACTCGGGTATACGATCCCGATGTCCATTATGAAAAAGGTGCATCTTTCAACAGCCAGATTTTACGTGTCAGCCCAAAACCTGTTCACGTTGACAAAATACTCCGGAATAGACCCTGAAGTGGGTTATAACGGAATAGATAACAATGTTTATCCTGTGACCCGGACTTATAGTATTGGCGTTAACCTTGGAATTTAAAAATACAAAAAACTAATTGGATATGAAACTAAATAAATATTTTTCAATGGCTGTTATGGCAGCTTTGATCACTTCCTGTAGTAGTGACTTTCTGGACAAAGCTCCTGAAGATTCGATCAATACGTCTAATTTTTTTAAGACCGAAGCAGATGCCAATGCAGCCATCAATGGCGCTTATCAACCGTTACAATGGCCTAAACTGTATAATCTGCGCATGTGGGCAACCGACATAATGGCCGGGAACAGTATTACCGGTGCCGGTGGTGGCACCGATGGCATCGAAACGCAGGACCAGGCAAACTTTGTGACCTCTACCGATAACCAGGGGGTACTTGATATGTGGCGTGGACCATGGCCGGGTATATTGCGATGTAACATTATTTTACAGAAAGTACCGGGAATGACTATCAGTGAAAGTACCAAAAACCGGGTATTAGGTGAAGCTTATTTCCTTCGTGCTCATTATTATTTCATTCTGACAGAATTCTTTGGAGATATCCCTTTGGTACTTCAACCTGTAGAACCCGGAGGTGATCTTCGTCCATTCAGGACTTCAAAAGCCACTGTGAACAGTCAGATAATAGCTGATTTGAACAAAGCCATTACTATGTTGCCTCCCCGTGAACAATATTCAGGTGCAGATGTAGGTCGTGCTTCAAAAGGTTCAGCTATTGGAATGTTGGCGAAAGTCTATTTATGTTTGGGTAATAACTGGCAACATGTTTCCAACTTATGTGATTCTGTCACTGCATTAGGGTATACCCTGAATTCGAATTATGCGGACAATTTTAATCCAACCATTAAAAACACTCAAGAATCGTTGTTTGAGATTCAATATACAGGGAATAACAGTTATGGTTTCTTTGCTAATGAAAATCAAGCTTCGTGGACAAGTGCTTTTACAGGTCCACGTGGTTCGAACATGGTTGAAGCAGGATATGGCTGGGATCAGCCCACACAGGAATTCGTCAATTCATATGAAGCAGGTGATAAACGGAAAGATGTAACCGTCCTCTATGAAGGAGGTCCTCAGTTTGATGGAAAGACTTATCAGAAATCATATTCAACGACCGGTTATAATTTACGTAAATTTTTAGTGACCAAATCAGTTGCACCCACATACGACGTTAGTCCAATGGACTTTCCTGTTCTTCGCTATTCTGATGTTTTACTTATGAAAGCTGAAGCATTGAACGAACTTGGACAGACAGCTGAAGCACAATTACTGGCAACCGACCCAAATGCCACATTGAATAAAGTACGTGTACGGGCAGGTTTATTGAATGTTACCGGATTAGATCAGGCAACATTAAGAGATAAAATACTGCATGAGCGACGCATGGAGCTTGCATTTGAAGGACAACGCTGGTACGACCTGATCAGGGTAAACAACGGTCAATACGGTATTGATTTTCTCCATTCTATTGGTAAATTAAATATGAGTTCCAAGTATTTGTTGTTCCCGGTTCCTCAAAAGGAAAGAGATGCAAATCCTAACCTGACTCAAAATACAGGATACTAACCTTAATTCATAATTAATAATTCATAGTTCATAATTTAAATATTTATGAATGTGCAACTTATCAAATAAAAAACAAATAAGTATTATGAAAAAACAAATCATCAAGAGTTTTATTGAACAAAAACTTCAACAATACGGCAAAACAATTCTGGTTTCAGTTTTGGCAGTCACATTCTTTTCAGCCTGTCAGGAGGATTTACCAAACAATATCAGAAAATCCGGGGCACTTGCATTATCAGCATCAAAAACAAGTATCATCCTGAATCAGAAAGATGATAATAATCCGGCCTTTGATTTAACATGGACAACCGGATCCAATCATGGTACAGAAGCTTCGATAGCGTATACGTTGCAAGTGGATAAAAAAGGAAACGGTTTTTCCAATGCTATTGCTCTGGAATTGGGAAAAGGAATTTATATCAACAGTTTTAAGGTCGGTTCATTAAATGATAGTTTATTAACACGTTGGGGGGTAGCTCCCGGTTCAGCTTCCGATTTAGAAGCACGGGTGATTGCCACTGTTACTTCAGAACCTGTTGTTAAGGATACCTCGAATGTACTTACACTATCGGTTACAACCTATAAACCTGTAAGTAAAACACTTTATTTAATCGGTACTGCTTCACCAAAAGGAACAGACTTAACCACTGCACTCAGGTTAAATCCTCAAACAGATTCTACTATATTTGTTTACCAGGGAACGTTAGGAACAGGAAATCTTAAGTTCATTACCACTTTAGGTCAACTGATGCCATCCTATCAAATGGGTGCTGATGCTTCACATGTGGTTTACAGGACAGACTTAAGTCAACCCGATGACCAGTTTAGTATCGTTGATCCCGGAGTGTATAAAGTCACAGTCAACCTGCTGGATTTAACCGTCTCTATCAACAAAGTAAATCTACCTCCATATAGTACTATTTACATGATCGGAACTGCAGCTCCTAACGGGAATGACATAGCCAATGCAACTCCATTGGTACAGAACACCACAAATCCGTTCCTGTTTACTTACAGAGGGGTTATGAAAGCAGGTGATTATAAATTCCCGGTCAATAAAAATGCTGATTTTGGACAGGACATGTTCGAAAAAGTTGATGATACTCATATGTACTTGCATGTTGGAGGAACCACCACTGATGACAAATGGACCATTGCCAAAAAAGGGTATTACACCATTACACTTAATCTGGCCGATAATTCAATAAGCATTTATCGAGAGAAACTTTACATGGTAGGTGATGCAACCCCTAATGGATGGACGATTACCAGTGCTTTTCAGTTGACTGAAAATGCTACAGATGGTTGTATATTCACCTATAGCGGTCCTATGACAGCAGGTGCGTTCAAACTGCCTGTCAATCAAAATTCAGATTGGGGCCAGGATATGTATATGAGGACAGATGACACGCACATGTACAGGCATATTGGTGGTCAGGCTGATGACAACAAATGGAGCATTACTGCCCCGGGGAATTATATCATCACAGCTAATATCGAAACCCTCGCAATTAGTTTTGTAAAACAATAAAGCTTTCATTTAAATAAATGGATTGCCATATCACGGTATGGCAATCCACTTTAAATATCAAACAAAAAAAATAATTAATATCTCTAACAATTTAAATTTAAGTACAATGAAAACTAATTTACTTTTTCGCTTAACAATGGTATTGTGCATTAGTGCACTATTTACTGGCAAAATGGTTGCTCAGAGTGACAATGTAGGACTGAATGGTTCTGCTGCTTTGAACGGATTTTGTCAGTATGGTCCTGTGCAAATGCTACAGGATAAAACAAATTTAACTAAGTACACTTTTAGTGGGTATTTAACTACAGGAGAATTAAAATTCTCAACGAATGCAGATTGGAATCCATCCTGGGGACCAACAACGAATGGAACGGCCATGCCATCAACCGGTTATTCTGGTGCTTTGGTTCCCAATACAGTTGGTGACAATAAACTGGCTGTTCAACAAGCTGGTAACTATTCCATCATTATTGATCTGACTGCATTAACTGTAAACATTCAACCAATGACGGAAACAATCCCAATCAAAGTGAATAGATTATTTATTATTGGAGATGCAACAGCAAATGGCTGGAGTTTGGCTACAGCTCCTGAATTAGCTCCAACAAACGGAAACCCATGGGAATTTACCTATACAGGAACACTGTCGAGTACTGGTGGGTTTAAATTCACAACTTCTAAAGGTGATTTTAGTCAGAATTTATATATGAAAACATCCGATACCCAAATGTTTTTAGGAAAAACTCCTGATTCGAAATGGAGTGTGTCAACAAATGGAAATTATAAAGTAACATTAAATACGAATACATTAGCGATAAGCATTCTAAAGCAAACAACTACCGTAAACGAAACCTTATCAAAGGAATATCCATCATTAGAGTCAAATGTTGTTCGTAATGAATTGAAAGTAATTAACAATAGTAACTTTAACTATGCAATTTACAATCTTACCGGATCAAACCTTTTGAAGGGTTTATCATTTAACGGTAAAATCAACGTTTCTTCATTGAATAACGGCATTTACCTTTTAAATGTTGACAATAAAGCATTTAAATTCATTAAACAGTAAACTTCCCAGCGAATTAGCTCCCGTTTAATTTCGTAACCGGGAGTTAATTCTTTTTTCAATAAGCCAATTTTATACCCGATTAAATGTCCAGAACTATCAGTAAAATATTTATTTGTTTGTTCTTTATTGTAACATGCACTTTATCGGCTCAAAATCCATTGAATCCTTATAAAGCACCTCTTTACTGGGATGTTTACGAAAACAACTTTTTAAAGGAGAAAGCAGGTATAGCAAATAATTATATTTCGGAACAAGATCTGCTTGCCAACATCGAATGGGTAGATACCAACCTGAAAAGCCTGGGATACAATATAATCTGCATCGATGGCTGGGGTGATGTTGATTACAATCAGGATGGTTACCGGACGAAACATTCGAGTGCCTGGATTCATAATTATGCCTGGTGGTCGACGGAATTGAAACGAAGAAGTATGACACTCGGCATGTACTATAATCCACTTTGGGTCAATACGAATGCTGCCAACGCCGGCTTAAAAGTGAAAGGAACCAACATCTTACTTTCCAGTCTGATAAATACATCTGAAAATGCCGCCTGGTTTACATGGCTCCAGGTAGACCGTCCGGGAGCAGAAGAATACGTAAAAGGGTATATTCAATATTATGCCGATATGGGTGTAAAATATCTTCGTGTCGATTTCCTTTCCTGGTTTGAGAGTGGTTATGACAGGAATATAGGCACGGTAGGACCTTTACGACCACTTTCGTATTATCAGAATGCCCTGCGATGGATGCGTGAAGCCTGTGATGCAAACGGTATGTTTCTAAGCCTGGTAATGCCTAATTTGAACAATGATGCTGTTACCGAGCAAAAATACGGTCATATGGTTCGAATTAATGAAGATTGTGCCGAAGGTGGATGGTATCGCTTCAGTGATAGTGCCCGTGGGATAAAACGTCCGGGTTGGTCACAATTTGCCAATCCTTTCGATGGTTTTATCTACTGGTCGAAAATAGCAGGCAGAGGAAAAATGATACTGGACGGAGATTTTATCCGGCTTAATACGTATCTCAATGATGAAGAACGCAAAAGTGTCGTTTCATTGCACATGATAGCAGGAGGACCTGTTTCAATTGCCGATCAGTACAATACTATCGGTTCAGGTTTATGGATATATCAGAATGAAGAATTGTTAGCATTGAATCAGGATGGATTTGCAGGAATCCCTTTAAGCAATGATCCTACAAATGCATTGAGTCAGGTTTGGAAAGGTCAGATGACAAACGGAGAATGGATTGTCGGGTTTTTTAATCGGGAATCGAACACTCAAACCAGAAGCATAAACTTTCAAACTAATCTGGGAATATCAGGGAATGTTTTTGTACGGGAATTGTGGAGTCATTCCGATTTAGGTGCTGTAGGCACATTAAGTAAAAGCGTTCCTGCTCACGGCTGCATGATTTTCAGAATATCAATCAATACAAACAAAGTAATTTCTCCTGTCTTAAGTCAAAAAACCGGTATCTATTCGGGCAGCTGTACCATTCAAATTACAACGGCAACCATGGGAGCCTCAATTCACTACACAACTGATGGCAGTACTCCCACTTCTGCATCTCCAGAGTATACAAATCAGATAAGTATTGAAGCCACAACAACATTAAAAGCATTAGCCATCAAGTCAGGCATGGCAGATTCATACGTCAGTAAAGAAATATATACCATTAATGTTCCTACTCCCCAGACTGCCATGTATGTTGCCGGGTCATTTAATAACTGGAGCCCGTCAACATTACCAATGAATAATACCGGAGCAAATAACTGGACAACAAAAGCAGTGTCAATTCCAATAGGGTCTTATGAAATGAAATTCGCTAATACTACAGGCTGGACAGGTAATGATTGGGGAAACACTACGGGTTTATCGGGTATTGCAACTCTCAGTACAGGAGGTCTTCCGAATTTGAGTTTCACTATCCCGGCAACCGGAAACTATACTTTTTTATTTAATGATGCAACATTGGCCTATTCAATCAATTCTACCCTGACAAACAATTATAACATAGTATCATCAGATGTCCATGTTACTGCAATCAAATCAAGTAACCGGATAATTGTGAATAAGATTAACCATGAAAATGCACAAATCGAGATTATTACTCTGAGTGGTCAAATACTGTATAACACATCAACTAATTCTGAAAGAACAATTATAGATTTAAAACCTCAAATCAGAAACAGTCCTTTGTTGATTAGAGTAAAAACCAAATCATCTATTTATAATTTCAAAGTTCTGTTATAAAATAATCAATTGTTCCAAAATCAGCTAACAATTTAAATCATCAATCAACTACTTCTCATGAAAATATTCAAGTTCAAACCGAAATATATATTCTTACTTTATTTAACCGCAAGTATAATCTTTAGCTGCAAATCAACAGATGATCAGAATATAATCCCGGATGCACCGGTTAATACTGTGACTCCAAACTTTATGAATGTAGCTATTTCAACAGACAAAGCCATATATAGTCCAGGGGATGCTGTGACTTTTACCATCAATAATACAACGCTTCCTTCAACGGCTAAAGTGAGGTATAAAAATTCAAATGCTATCGTTTCTGAAGTTAATATTACTGGTTCAACCTGGAGTTGGACAACACCTGCAACAGATTTTAAAGGATATATTGCAGAAGTTTATGACACCAAAAATGGTGTTGAAACAATCTACGCTACTGTTGGGATTGATGTTTCGTCGAATTGGACAAAATTTCCACGCTACGGATTCTTATCAAGCTACTCACAATTATCCGATGATAAAATAAATACTGTTATTTCAAATCTGAATAAATATCATATCAATGGTATTCAATTCTACGACTGGCAAAATAAGCAACACAAACCGCTTCCAATAGTAAACTCCATTCCTTCAAGTACCTGGAAAGATATTGCTAACAGAGATATTTATTTCAGCACGGTTCAGAAATATATCAGCAGTGCACATCTCTATAACATGAAAGCCATGTTCTATGATTTGATTTATGGTGCCTGGGAAAGTGGTGAAACCGATGGTGTTCAGAAAGAATGGTATGTTTACAAGGATAATACTCAAACCAATAAAGATTTTCATCCATTATCATCTCCTTTCCTGAGTAACATCTATTTGCTGGATCCTTCAAATGTGGGATGGCAGCAATATTTTATAAATGAGATAAATACCATTTATCAATACCTGAACTTTGATGGTTTTCACATGGATCAACTGGGCGATCGGGGAAGCAGTTACAAATACGATGGGACATTCCTGAATCTTTCTCAAACGTTTAAACCTTTTATAGATGCTGTTCATACTGCCAGTCCACAAAAGTTCAATGCTATGAATGCAGTGGAACAATATGGCCAGCAAGGGATAGCAAGTGCTTCATCTGATTTTCTGTATACTGAAGTGTGGAGTCCTTCCGATAGTTACGGTGACCTTGCAACATTGATCAAACAGAATAATACCCTGAGCAACAATACAAAGAATACTGTTCTGGCTGCCTATATAAATTACGATCTGGCAAACAATAAAGGATACTTCAATACCCCATCCGTATTAATGACTAATGCAGTGATTTTTGCATTCGGTGGAGCCCACCTGGAATTAGGTGAGCACATGCTTGGTAAAGAGTATTTTCCGAATGATAACCTGAGTATGAAAGATGATTTGAAGAGCTCATTAGTCAACTATTATGACTTTTTGGTGGCATATCAGAATTTACTTCGGGATGGTGGTTCGTTCAATACCGTTGATATCAGTTCCATTGACAAGAAGATTTCACAGTCACCCTGGCCTGCTGCTGCCGGATATGTAGCTGTATTCGGGAAAAAGGTCAATGCTTCTCAAGTCATTCATTTTATCAATTTTACTAATTCGAAGACACAACAATGGCGTGATAATGCAGGAATTCAAACCGAACCTGTAGTCATCACCAATGCCAAAATGCTTATTAAAAATTCAGCTCCGGTTAAAAAGATATGGGTAGCCTCACCCGATTTTGTAGGTGGAGCTTCCCGTACTTTAAAATTTGCTCAAACAGGCAATAATGTAAGTTTTATACTCCCTCAGTTGAAATATTGGGACATGGTAGTAATAGAATACTAAATATCAATTCATTCAATGAGACACATAAAATTATATCTAACAATCCTGTTTTTGTCAATTGGAGAAATCAGTACCCTTTCCTATGCAGGGAATCAACTGACTTCGGGCAAATGCCTTAGCTATGAATTATCAGGAACACAGGTTGTTTTCCATTGTGAAAACAAAGTGAATGTGTTGATAAAGTTGTGTAGCCCAGGTATTATTAAACTCTGGTATGAGCAAGGTGATTTTCAACGAAACAACGAATCATTTGCAGTTGTAAATGAAAACATCGACAATAAAGATGCAATGGTCGTTTCGGAACAAACCGGCAGTTATGAGATTTACTCGAGCGAATTGATTATCCGGATCAACAAAAATCCATTCCAGATACGTTTTTTTGATAAATACCAAAAGCTTCTGCTCGAAGATTTTCAGGATAAAGGATATGTAAAAGATTCCTTGTTCCAGAAAACGTATAAAACATTGCGCCCGAATGAGCATTTCTTTGGGTTGGGTGAAAAAAGCGGAGGACTGGATCGTCGTGGTAAAACCTTTAAAATGTGGAACAGCGATAAACCATGTTATGCAACCGATGAGGATCCTTTATACAAAAGCATTCCATTCTTTATGAGCAGTTTCGGTTACGGAATCTTTTTTGATAATACGTACAAGAGCAAGTTCGATTTCGGTGCAAGTTCCAATGATTCTTATTCGTTTGAATCACCGGGTGGAGAAATGGTTTATTATTTCATTTTCGGTCCCTCTTATAAGCAAATTATTGAGCGGTATACCCAATTAACCGGAAAGCCCATCATGCCTCCTGAATGGGCGTTAGGGTTTTCACAATGCCGCGGTATGTATACCAATGAAAAACTGGCACGTGATGTGGCAACTGAATTTCGCAAACGTCGGATTCCATGTGACATGATTTATCAGGATATTGGTTGGACTCAACATTTGCAAGACTTTGAGTGGCGGAAAGAAAATTATGAGAATCCAAAGAAAATGATTGCTGATTTATCATCACAAGGTTTCAAAATGATAGTATCGCAGGATCCGGTTATCTCACAAAATAACCTGAAACAATGGCAGGAGGCAGATTCCTTAGGCTATTTTGTGAAAGACAGCCGAACAGGAAAAAGTTACGATATGCCATGGCCATGGGGTGGAAACTGCGGTATTGTGGATTTCACAAAACCGACAGTGGCTGACTGGTGGGGAAACTATCAGCAGAAAGTACTGAACGATGGTGTTCGTGGTTTCTGGACTGACATGGGGGAACCAGCTTGGAGTAACGAAGAGGATATGGACAGGTTATACATGCAACATCATTTAGGAATGCACAATGAAATTCATAACGTGTACGGACTGACATGGGATAAAGTTGTAACAGAACAATTTGAAAAACGGAATCCCAATAAAAGGGTATTTCAAATGACACGTTCGGCTTATGCGGGTATGCAACGCTTTACTTTTGGCTGGTCAGGCGATTCAGGCAATGGTGATAACGTGTTGAACGGCTGGAATAAACTGGCTGCCCAAGTTACGCTGGCTCAATCGGCGGGAATGGGACTTATTCCTTTCTGGACAACCGATATTTCGGGCTATTGCGGGGATATCAAAGACCGTGAAGCAATGGCCGAATTGTACATTCGCTGGATGCAGTTCGGAGTATTTAATCCCTTAAGTCGCGCTCATCATGAAGGGAATAATGCTGCTGAACCCTGGACTTTTGGAACGGAAGCCGAACGTATTTGCCGTGATGCCATAAATCTGAAATACACATTGCATCCCTATCTTTATACGTATGCACGCGCAGCCTTTGATACCGGTATGCCTCTAATCCGGGCCTTGTTGCTCGAATATCCTGAAGATAATGAGACATTCAGCCTGGAAAGTGAATTCTTGCTCGGAAAAGAATTGCTCGTGGCTCCTGTGGTTGAAAAAGAATCCACAGAGAAAAAGATTTACTTACCACAAGGTGAATGGATTGATTATAATGATGGTATTACAACCTATAAAGGCAAACAATGGATTACTTACCCGGTAAAATTAAGTACAATTCCTCTGTTTGTCAGACGCGGATCAATTATACCTGAAATTCCGGTTCAACAATATATAGGCGAAAATAAAAACGGACTTCTTTGGTTTGACATTTTCCCTGCAGTAGAAGGTCGTACTGCCGAATTTACCCTCTATGAAGATGATGGGGAAAGCAATGATTATAAAAAAAACGTCTTTGGTAAAACCGAAATAAAATGTATTTCAACTAAAGAAGAATTGAATATAGGATTGAACACCAAAGAAGAAAACGGGTGGCATAAAAATAGAATTCGTAATGTTGGAATCAAAATTCATCTGAATCAAGCTCCAGAGTCAATTTCAATGGATTCAGAGAAGATAAAAAAAACAGGCATAGATAAACTGAATAAAAAGATGGAATCAGTAACTGATAAAGCTGAATGGAGTTGGGATAAAACAACAAATACCTGCCTGATAATCTGGCATGAAAGTGCATTAACAACTCATATTGTTATCAAAAAGTAATAAATAATTTATCATTTGTATAAATACGTAAACTTATGACTCCGAAAATAATCTGTTTAACCCTTTTAATGTTTGGTGTCCAATTCATGACAGCACAACACAACAAATTCATTTATTCTTCGAAGGCATTCAGCGTTTCGGATAATCAAGTGATTCAGGGAAAATATACTGCTTCTGCATTATCATCAACCGAATTGCAATCCGATTATCAGAGCCAGCAAAGTGCATTCAAAAGTCCACGCATTACATTCAAGTTTTCAATTAACGGACTCGACAATGAGATGATTTCCGGAAAGGATCACGAATTTGTATGTCCGGATGGGAATTGTGAAACACCGGTCATATTATTCGGGACTCAGTATCTGGACAAACATTCCATTTCTGCCCATACTTATTTAAAACCGAATACAATTATAAAAATCAGGTTGGACATGCGGCCTGTTTTTGCACAATTTGAAAAGACCGGTTACTATACTAATTTCAACGGGATTAAAATATATAAATCTGATTTCAAAGAAGTTTTTGTTGTGGGTAATAATGCACCCATGGTCTGGAATTTCGATAATTTAAATCAACATTCCGATCTTCAATTAACCGATCCGGATGGTGATGGTATTTACGAGGTAACGATGAAACTAAATCCTCAAAAGGAAGAAACAACTAAAGTAAATATCTGGAAACTGACAAAAGATATTTCAGCATTTCCACAGTATCAATCACCCAATTTAATCGAATCTGCTATTTATAATATGTCGGTCGAAGAAATGACCAAGGCCATTGAAAGTGACAGTACTTTACGCACAGGAATAGAATGGCCGGGAGTATGGACCAGGGACGTTAGCTACAGCATTATTCTTTCCATGGCATATATGCAGCCGAAGGTATCGCAAAACAGCCTTATGCGCAAAGTAAATACCCATGGACGCATTGTTCAGGACACAGGGACCGGTGGTGCATGGCCTGCTTCGACCGATAGAATGATTTGGGCTGTAGCCGCATGGGAAATATACAAAGTCACCGGTGACATGAACTGGATGAAAAAAGTGTATCCAATCATCAGGAACTCCATAGAGGATGATATCCTGGCAGTCCACGATTCTAAAACAGGTCTGGTTAAAGGTGAATCGTCCTTCCTCGACTGGCGTGAACAAACGTATCCGCGGTGGATGCAACCGGTAGACATATTTGAGAGTAAAAATTTAGGAACCAATGCATTGCATTATCAGGCATTAACAGTGGCAAGTAAAATGGCCAATCTTTTAAATGAGAAACAAACAGGAAATAAATACAATGGAATTGCTCAGCAAATAAAGTCAGGCATCAATTCTTATCTCTGGAATCCTGAAAAAAAATATTACAGCCAGTATCTGTATGGACGAAATTACCAGGTTCAGTCCCCCCGTTCGGAAGCACTTGGCGAAGCCCTGAGCGTTGTGTTTGATATTGCCGATTCTGATCGTCAGAAGCAAGTGGTGCAACATGTTCCGGTAGTTGATTTTGGAATTCCATGTATTTATCCTCAGATTGGTGATATTCCCCCCTATCATAACAATGCAGTATGGCCATTTGTACAAACTTACTGGATGTGGGCAGGTGCTAAGACCGGTAATGAAAAAAGCGTTTTACATAGCATTGCAGCCATATATCGTTCATCTGCCATGTTTCTGACTAACAAAGAAAATTATGTAGCCGATAATGGCGATTATGCCGGTACACAGATTAATTCGAGTAATATGCTCTGGAGTTTATCAGGAAATATCAGCATTATTCATAAAGTATTATTTGGTATCCGGTTTGAAGAAAACTGTTTGAGATTTCAACCATTTGTACCTGAAGTAATGGCTGCAACCCGCGAACTAAGCAACTTTAAATATCGCAAAGCTTTGTTGGATATCAAATTAATCGGTTTCGGAAACAGAATAGCTGCATTTGTTTTGGACGGCAAAGTTCAAAAAACACCATTAATACTTTCAAGTATAACCGGGAAGCATCATGTAAAGATAATACTGGCAAATAATGAATTTGAAAATCAACCGATTAATCTGGTTGAAAATAAGTTTACTCCACTTATGCCGATGGCTAAACTCGATAAGGACAAACTTTTATGGCCTGCCATAGAAGGAGCTATAAATTACCGGATCCTGAAAAATGGAAAGTACTGGAAAGAAACAACAATTGATTCAATCAAAATTCCTTCGAATGAAACCGGTGAGTTTCAGGTAATGTCGGTTGATAATACAGGGACTACATCATTTGCCGGAGAACCAATTCAGGTGTATCGTAATACCAATATGAAAATAGTTCAGGTTGAAAAGTTTCTGACACCTTCAACCCTACCCTACAAGGGTTTTTCAGGAGACGGTTTTGTAGAGATCAACAGGAATACAAACCGTTCGGTCAATATGAATGTCAATGTTCCTTCAGATGGACTGTATGCCATCGACTGGTGTTATGCCAATGGAAACGGACCGACCAATACTGAGAACAAATGTGCGCTGCGTACTTTGTTTGTGGATAATATCCGTTTGGATACTCAGGTATTTCCTCAACGTGGAATCAAAGAATGGTCGAATTGGGGTTTCAGTAATGCGGTCCGTGTTCAGTTAAAATCAGGGGGCCATCATATCAAACTTGAATTCAGGCCTGAAAATGAGAATATGAATATCGATGTCAATCAGGCAATGCTTGATTATGTGAGGTTGATGAGAATTGAATAATTGGATTTTTAACAACAAAAACAGATTAACAATAATCGAAATTTAGGGCCTAATGCTTTTCAACAACATAGCCGTCGATCATTTACCTGATCGACGGCTATGTTGTTATTTATTTGAAAGAACTACAATTTACTTCCAGTATATCTTTTTCCCTTTCGAACCTATTCTTCCGAATGTAAAGATATACAGGTTTACCAAAGGCAGGAAAATATCCAGAACAGGCAGTGCCAGAATATATTTCCGGTCACCAAAATATTTGGCAGAGCGGTTTAAAATGACCAGTTGTATGATGTAACGGGTTAAAAACAATACACCGGTTGCCGCCAGCGTAATGAAATTGCCAAATACTAAAGATAGGATGAAGGCCAGATAAAACAACCCACGGGACAATGGTTCCAGAATTAATCTGAATTTACTCAAGGCACTATAGTAGGATGAAACCGACAAATGACGCTCTTTTTGATAGAACCAGTCTTTAAAAGTCTTGTTTGGTTCCGACCAGGTAATACTGTCGGGAGCTATTTCTACCCTTGTGTTCGTTGAATTACTCGATTTATTCACCAACAGATCATCATCTCCCGAGATGAGATGTAATGTGGAGGCAAATCCCTTGTGTACAAAAAATGTTTCCTTGCGGTAAGCCAGGTTACGGCCAACACCCATGTAGGGCTTTCCGGTTATTGCCATACCCATGTATTGCAACCCGATAAACAACGTGTCGAATGTAATCAACCTGTTCAGGAAGCCTTTTTTTTGAAAATAGGCTCCGTAACCTAACACAAATTCAGTTTCAGGTGTAAAGTTACGCGCCATGCGTGCTATCCACGTATTGTCTTCCGGCATGCAATCGGCATCTGTGAAGAGTAACAGTTCGTTTTTGGCAGCTTTTATTCCCAATGTCAGTCCAAGCTTCTTTGTACTCAGGTTATTGGCACCTACAGGTACAAAGGTGCTGCGCAGATTCGGATATTCCTGACTCAAATTCTCGAGTAACATTCTGGTTTCGTCAGTTGAGCCATCGTTGATAACAATGACTTCGAAATCAGGATATTCTTGTTTTAATATAAAAGGAAGAAATTGCCTTAAATTAGCAGCTTCATCTTTCGAACAAATAATAACCGATATAGGCGGTTGCTCTGTCAGGTAAGATATTTTATTTTTTTTGATATTGGAACGGAGCCTTAGCACACCATTCATATATCGTATATAAAAATAAAGCTGATAAATAAATGCCAGGCACAACAGGCCAAAGACAATTAACTCAAATAAAGAAAAAGAAAAACCGTAAATTTCTATCATATCAATTATCAGTTATCAGTTCAACAATTCAACAATTCAACAGTTCAACAATTCAACAGATCAACGATTCAACAGTTCAACAGTTCATCAGAAGTATATGCTTTTGGTAGTTTACGCAGATTGTATTGCGAAGCCATAATTTCACCATAAGCTCCTGCAGATCGAAGGGCGATGATATCTCCCCGTTTGGTCCCGTTCATTTCATAATCCTTTACAAATGTGTCGGATGACTCACATATTGGACCTACCACATCGTATTCCACATTAGGCAGTTCCGAGCTCAGATTTTCTATCCTGTGATAAGCCTGGTACAAGGCAGGGCGTATCAGATCGGTGAAACCGGCATCCAGGATAACAAACTTTTTCAGACTCCCTTGTTTCACATATAAAACCCGTGAAATCAGACTTCCACATTGGGCAACCACAGCACGTCCCAGTTCAAAGTGAAGTGTCTGGTTCGGTTGTAGCACCAGATGATCACGGAATATCTTGAAGTAAGCTTCAAAATCGGGTATGGTAAAATGGTTAGGGTGTTCGTAATTGATGCCAAGCCCCCCTCCCACGTTGATATGATCAAGCTTAATATTCCGGTTAACGAAGAGTTCCTGCAGTTCATTCGCTTTGACACATAAATCCTGGAACGAGGTCATGTCGGTAATTTGTGAACCGATATGGAAATGTATTCCAATCAGTTTTACATGGGGAAGTGCCGGGAATAAATCAATTACCTGATCCAGGTCCGACATATTAATACCAAACTTATTTTCACTGAGTCCGGTAGTAATGTAATGGTGGGTATGAGCGCTCACATTCGGATTGATCCGAAGGGCTACGTTTGCCACTTTCCCTTTGGCAGCTGCCAGTTCATTAATCACCTCCAGTTCGGGTATTGATTCCACGTTGAAACAAAAGATATCATTCTCCAGGCCCAGGTTAATTTCCCAATCGGCTTTCCCAACACCTGCAAAAACTACTTTAGAAGGAGATATGCCGGCATCAATAGCTGCCTGAACTTCACCGCCACTCACACAATCGGCTCCAAGCCCTGCATCTTTGATTACAGCCAAAACACTTTGATTCACATTGGCTTTCATGGCATAATGCACATGGAAATCGGATTTTTTGGTTTGGACATTTATTTCATCAAGGGTGGCACGAAGGACATTCAGATCATAGTAGTAAAATGGTGTTTGTATCTCGCTAAATTTCTGAACAGGATAGTTTGCTTTTATCATAATATTTCAGTTATCAGTGTTCAGTTATCAGTTATCAGTCAACAGTGATCAGTGAATGATAATAGTTTTAACTTCCTGATATTATTTCTTAATTCTTATTTCTTAATTCTTAATTGAAAAGAGCTGCACTTAATGCATTTAATGCCCGTTTTTTATCAACGGATTTGATCAGGAAAGAAATGTTATAGTTACTACCACCATAAGAGATCATGCGAACGGGGATTTCACTCAAGGCGCTGACTACTCTGGCCTGGAAACCTACATTTTCAAAAGGCATATCACCCACAACGCAAATGATGACCATTTCTTTATCCACCGTTACAGTACCGAATTTCTTGAGATCATTAACAATTTCGTCCAATCGTTTGGAATTATCAATGGATACTGAGACACCCACTTCCGAAGTGGTGACCATATCTATAGGGGTTTGGTAGGATTCAAATATTTCGAATACCTTGCGCAGAAAGCCATGGGCTAAAAGCATACGCCCTGATTTGATTTTAATGGCAGTAATACCATCTTTTGCAGCAACTGCCTCTATTTTGCCTTTTTTACTCTGTGTGGAAATAAGGGTTCCATGTGCTGTCGGATCCATGGTATTGAGCAGGCGGACAGGGATATTATTGAGTTTTGCAGGCAATATACAGGTAGGGTGAAGTATCTTGGCACCGAAATAAGCTAACTCGGCAGCTTCCTCGAAATGCAATACAGGAACCGGTTGAGTACCTTCGACAAAACGAGGGTCATTATTATGCATCCCATCGATATCCGTCCATATCTGTATTTCCTGAGCTTTCACTGCCGCTCCGATCAATGAAGCCGAGTAATCGCTGCCTCCCCGTTGCAGGTTGTCAATTTCACCGTAAATGTTCCGGCAAATGAATCCCTGGGTAATGTAAATAGTATTTCCCTGTTGTTCGGAGAGTTGTTTTGCCAGATTTTCGGCAATAAAGTTCGTGTCAGGCTCGGCATTCTTATCAATGCGCATAAACTCCAGTGCAGGGAGTAAGGCACTTTTTTCGCCCAGTTCATTCAAATAGAGTTGGAAGATCGTAGTGGAAAGCAATTCACCCTGAGCCACTATTGCCTTCTCTTCAAACAAGGTAAATATCGATTTTGAGAAAGTGCGAAGATAATCGAACAGTGATTTTGTAATTATCAATGCTTCCGATTTAAATTCGGGTGTTGAAAAGAGTTCATCAATCAGATCAGAGTATTTTTGTTCCAGGGCATTAATACGTTCCAAACCTCCCGATATATTGTTCTTATACAGATAGTCGGATATTTCAATCAAACTGTTGGTAGTTCCCGACATAGCAGATAAAACAACAATTTTCTGTTCCCCATCGCAGATCAGCTTAGCAACATCTTTCATTCGGGCGGCTGAACCTACAGACGTTCCTCCGAATTTTAATACTTTCATTTCTTTCGTGTTAATTGTAAATGGACAAAATAAAATAAGGTACAAAAGTAATATTTTTTTCTCAATAATTTTCCATTTGATAATTCGATTATTTCCGTTACATTTGCAGAAAAAAGCATTCATTTCATGATAAAAAGGATTCTTTTGATATTCTTGTCAACTTTCTGCATAAGTATGTTTACTTATGGTATTGATGCCTGGATTCGAATCAATCAATTGGGCTATTTGCCTCAGGCTCAAAAAAAAGCTGTCCTGCTCAGTGAAGCACCTCAAACCATAACACAATTCACCATACACGATGCGCTAACGAATCAGGTACTGGGAAATTTCTCCACGATAGTTTCCTTTGGCGAATTTCAATCGTATAAAAGCACCTATATCCTCGATTTTTCTACTTTTAAACTTCAGGGAGCCTTTTATATCAAAGCCGGTTTGATTTATTCACCCACCATCTTCATCAATAAAAATGTCTATCTGGGAACTGCTGATTTTGTTTTGAATTATATTCGCAGGTTGCGTAGTACAGGTTCTCAGCCCGATGGCATTGAAGTAACCGGCGAAGATAGTCATAAAACCATGGTGCCTGAAATAAAATCAGGCGTCTCCACTAAACCCAAAACGAAAACGACCAACCTGAAATCTCCCAGGAAATCAAATCAATCAGAGATTTCTGAATTAATGCATCCAAAATTCATTGATGTGAGTGGTGGGTGGCAGGATGCCCCGGATGAAATACAATATGGCATTACATCGGCAAATTCCATCTATCAGATGCTTTTTGCCTACCAAATGAACCCGGTATCGTTTGCCGACAAATGTGATGCATCCGGGAAAGAAGTTCCTAACGGCATACCCGACATATTGGATGAGGCAAAATGGGGATTGGACTGGTTGATGAAAATGTATCCTTCGAGGGAAGTGTTATATCATCAAATTTCAGATGACCGTGACCATTCCTTATCAAACCAACTTACGGACAAGAAAACAGATGACGGCAGTGAACCCACACCGGGAAGAACTGTTTATAAGGCTAACGGCAAACCTCAGGGGTTATTCCTGTTTAAAAACCAAACTACCGGAATAGCTTCCATCGCCGGCAAATACTCCTCTGCTTTTGGCCTGGGATCAGAACTATTAAAGAAATTCTATCCGGCATTTGCCGATAGTTTAACTGCAAAGGCTGTTGAAGCATACCGGTATGGCCGTGAAAACCCGGGTGTATGCCAGTCTGTCCCTGCTAAATCCGCTGATTTTTATAACGAAGACAACTGGGCAGATGATATGGAACTAGCTGCTGCTCAATTATACCGATTGACGTATGATGGCTTGTACCTGAAAGAAGCCGCTGATTATGGCCGAATGGAGCCCGTGACACCCTGGATGTGCTCTGATACTGCCCGTCACTACCAATGGTACCCGTTTGTCAATTTAGGGCATTCCATGCTGGCCAATGTGGAAAACCCCCGTTACCGCAAAGAGTTTCTGGAAAATATGCTCAACGGCATTCAACGTATGAACCTTCGTACTACTGATACTCCATTCAAAGTTGGCATACCGTTTATCCGTTGTTCCAATAGTCTGGTTGTTGCCCTGGAAACCCAATGCCGCCTGTATCGCACCATGACAGGTGATTCAACTTACCTGGATATGGAGACAGCCCTGGTCGATTGGATCTTCGGATGTAATCCATGGGGTAAAAGTATGATTATCGGGGTTCCTAAAATCGGCATTTCACCTTCCCATCCTTATATTACCAGGGAAAGCCATAACAGGAACCATGTTCCAGGAGGGTTAGTGAGTGGTCCCGTCAACAGGAACATATCCGGTAACTTTCAAGGGTTGCAACTGTCCAAAAACGACCCTTATGAACGTTTTCAGAGTGATCAGGCTGTTTATCACGATGATCCGGCCGACTTCATTACCAACGAACCTACGTTGGATGGCACCGCTTCCCTGGCCTATTTACTTTCCGGGAAACAACTTGATGGTGATCCCGATAAAACGCACGACAAGAATCAATACACTTGTGGTGGAATCACCCGTACGGATATTTCTAAAAAACAAATCAGCCTGGTGATCACAGGGAATGAATTCGCCGATGGGTACAAAATCATTCGTAAGACACTGCAAAAACTTCATATCAAAGCCTCATTCTTTTTTACAGGCGATTTTTACAGGAATCACAGGAATAAGAAAATCATAAAAGGCTTACAAGATGACAATCACTACCTGGGAGGGCATTCCAATAAAAATCTACTCTATTGTTCATGGCAAAAAAGGGATTCTTTACTGGTCAATAAGACCGAGTTTTTGACTGACATAAAAGCCAACTATACTGAAATGGAGAATTTCGGTATTTATAAAAGCCAGGCACCTTTTTATCTGCCTCCTTACGAATGGTATAACGACAGCATTAGCCAATGGTGCAAAGAAATAGGAATTCAACTGGTGGATAATACACCCGGCACCCTCTCCGATGCTGACAATTCAATCCCAGAGATGAGGGACAAGTATTTTTCGAGCAATGAAATTCAGAATAAAATTTTGCAGGTTGAATCAAAACAGGGGCTTAACGGCAATATTCTACTCTTCCATATCGGAAGTGATCGCCGTCGGGGAGATAAATTCTATCCAAAATTATATTCTCTGTTGTTTGACTTATCGAAAGCAGGATATGATTTTGTGGATTTGTACCAGGCAACTGATGTGGTGGATAAAAGCCTGATATCGACCGGTAAAAAACAAAAAAGGAAGAACTGAGTTGTTCTTCCTTTTAATACTAATGAATCAAGGGTGGAAGACGGGGCTCGAACCCGCGAC
>Ga0302215_10000978_pt1 | contig 20713 bp, 16 predicted proteins | sample II_Fen_N3_1_FD_194580 | JGI IMG/M metagenome (GOLD analysis project Ga0302215, IMG submission 194580) | Peat permafrost microbial communities from Stordalen Mire near Abisko, Sweden - II_Fen_N3_1 | ecosystem: Environmental > Terrestrial > Soil > Wetlands > Permafrost | place: Sweden: Abisko... | reverse complement strand
AAAGCTATGATGACAATTGAGATTATTATACTGAGAATCACGTAGGTTGTACTTACATAAATTCGGGCAAGTTCATCCTTTTTTTCAGCCAGTGCTTCGGCAAATTTATTGCGAAGTCCGTTACCAAAACCAATATCAAAAAAAGTAAGCCAACCAACTATTGAACTCAGCGTGAGCCATATTCCATATCTTGAAGAATTGACATAATTAATTGTCAGTGGAACTAATACGATGCTTATTGCAATACTAAAAACCTTAATAATAAAAGAAAAAATTATATTCTTTTTAGTTGCAAGACTTCTGGGATGACCTTTGGCAAAAAAATTTACAAAATACTGTGATAGGTTATGAAGAGATAAGTTATTATTTATCATGATTTTAAAGTAATGTTGAAAATTTATTTTTTCACGTTATCGTTTCCATAACCATAAACGTATTTCTTTCCTGAGCCATAGTTATAACCCATCTTTCGTCTGTCAATATTATTAAGCACAAAATACAGGTTTTTCAATTTCTTATTTTTGTGCAGTCCGTTCGCATCTTCAATTGCTTTCTTCGGAGTATAATTTGATCTTACTACGTACAGATTCACGTCGGCTATACGGTTTAACGAGAAACTGTCAGAAACCACACCAATCGGAGCAGTATCAATGATTATATAGTCAAATTCTCTTCGTAGTTCAGTTATCAGTTTATCCAATGCCGGTTTTGTAAGCAGCTCACTCGGATTTGGTGGCACCGGTCCGGCAACTATAACAGAAAGATTGTGATGAACACCTGAAGCACGAATTAGCTGCTCCTTGGTTATCTGTCCGGTCAGATAAGAAGTCATTCCGGTTTTATTATCCAACTGAAGATATTCCGCCAATTTAGGTTTGCGAACATCAAGGCCGACAACAAGTACCTTTTTGTCGAGCAATGCCAAACTGACTGCCAGATTAATGGCGATAAAAGTTTTACCTTCGCCACTCATGCTTGACACTATATTGATAACCTTTTTATCCGGACTATCCAGCACAAACAATAAATTAGTGCGCAAAAGTCTTACTAATTCGGTAAAACTGTCGGTGCTATTTTCTCTAATGATTACATTTTCTTTTTGCTCTGATTTTGGAATTTCACCTAAAATAGGAACAGATGTCAATGCTACAAGTTCTTCTTTAGTTTCAATTTGATAACGAAGTAAATCCCTTATTTTTATACCGATTACGGGAATAAGGAACCCTAAAACCATAGAGAAGAACAAAATAAGTGTTCGTTTTGGTGAAACCGGATCACCGGAACTGCTCACATCATCAATCAACTTTGAAGTCGGCTCTACCAATGAGAGGTTTAGATATTTTTCTTCTTTTTTCTGAAGTAAGAATAAAAACAATGCTTCTTTCACGCCTTGTTGACGTTTAATTTCGGTGTATTCTCTCTCCTGACGTGGAATTGCACGTATGTGGGCTGTATTTTCGTTATTTTTAGAAATTAAATCACGTTCTCCAATCTGCAAATTGGTTTTTTCATTTTGAACACTCGACTGAACGGTGGTAAACATAGATTCAATTTGGTTGTTCAGGTCAATCATAGCCTGATTGCTGTTTGATGCAATTCGTGAAAAACGATTCCGTTGAATTATAAGTTTATTATAATTTTCTATCAATTCGATTAATCCGGGACTTTTAATGCCGGAATTGGAAGGAATCGACTGATATTTATTTTCCTTTTTCTGCATGAAATTATTCAGGTCGGTAATAATTCCCAATTGCGTTTCAAGTTCGAGCCGCCTTTGATCATAATCGCCGGTTTGCTGAATAAACATATCCGATTGAGATTTGATATCTGTAATTCCCTGCGACTGTTTATAGTTTTCCACCTGTGATTCAACATCACCAAGTTCACGTGTGAGCAACAAGAGCCTGTCGTCAATTACCTGCGAAGTTTTATTTGCTAATGCGGTCTGATCATCCAAATCTACCCTATTATAAACTTCAATCATTTTTGAAAGAAAATCTTTTCCTAATTTCACATTCGGTGCAGTAAAAGAAATATTGACAACCGACGTGGTTTTTGATGTTAGCTCCATTTTCAATGCACCTAAAAACTGGTCGGCTTTTGCATCAGGATTTTGAAGTACAACATCAATAACCATATTTTCAGTAGGTCTTAATGCGCCTCTTTTTAAAAGAATCTTTCCAAAAGGCAACATTACATTATTGTCAGAAATAGAGGCTTTTACAATGTATTTTTTGTCATTAAAGATACCTGAAAATTCATACAAACCGTACGGATGAACCAATACTTTAAATTCAATGCTTTTATATATTTTATCCAATTCATTTTCAGGCAATGTAATTAACAACGGAGTTTCATCTCCATAAAGAACTTTATAATGATAATTTCCAAGTCCGGGAAAGATATTGTCTAAATGTAAATCTTCAACAAGTGTCACTGTATTCATTTGTGTATAATTCACATATAAACCCAGTTCTTTTACTGCCTGCTTCACAATTTTTGCTTTATTCAGCATTTCAAGCTCATTGTCCACATTGTTTTTCTGAGTGAACAGTCCCATATCTTTAAAAGCATTGATTTCAGCCGTTCCACCACCTTTCTGATCATCTTTGAGCAGAATAGATGTTGTGACTTCATAACCTGGGAGGGTGAATTTTAAATAAATAAACGCGATTATTACACAAAAAAACATGGAGGCAACAAACCATTTCCAAAATGAAAGGTATTTGGCCGTTAGTTTTGACAAGTCAACCGGTTTAGTTTCTTCTTCTACAAATTCTGAGTATTTGTTCATATAATTCTAATTATGTCTTTGAAATTGAAGTTTGTATATAATTGTCATAAATCAGATCTAAGTTGTTACAATTATATTTAGAAATTGCATGAAATTTAAAGATATAAAATCAGCAATTACATCAAAAGAGCGAAGTAGCAAACAACGAATCCTTTGAACTGATTAAAATCAGTTGTAAGTTTTAAGCGTTAAATTCAGGGTTTTATTCCGTTTTATTTCAAAAATACGGCGTTACTTTATTTAAAAACAGTAATAATCAGGCTCGCTAATGAAAACAAAACCGACAGAGCAGAGATTCCAAACGATTCGGCAGATCCAAAACTGGATGATCTTGACTTTGATTTATTGGGTTCTACATAAACCACATCATTTTGTTCCAGATAATAGGCAGGTGAAAAAATTATGTTTTTATCATTCAAGTTTAACGTATAGTATTCTTTGGTTCCATCTGTTTTCTCGCGAAGCACTTTCACATTATCGCGCATCCCGTAAATGGTCATATCACCGGCTAAAGCAAGTCCTTCAAAAACTGTAAGTCTCTCGTTGCTGGTCTCATACTTACCCGGCTTTGAAACTTCGCCCAAAATATTGACCGTGTAATTTGTAATTCGTATAGTAATTATCGGTATTTCTCTGCTGAAAGCCGGTTCTAGCATTTTTTTTAAACTCAATTCAAGTTCTTTCCGCGTAAGTCCACCCACTTTTATTTTTCCAAAAACCGGAAAGTTAATATCCCCATCATTGTCCACAAGATAAGTTTGCAACGAAGGTTGAGAATAAAGTGAATTCTGAACTGATGGATCTTCGATTTGAGGCATAACAAGGTTATAAATTTTAGAAGCCTCAGGCTCTGAACTTACAACTGTTATGCTTAATAAATCTTTGGGTTTAATCCGGGCATCGTAGGTTGATGCCGCATTTTGTTGAAGTTTTAAATTATCGGTTTTTGAACTAATTCTTTGAAAGTAAGCAATTTTCTTTTCGGACTCACAGGAATTCATCAAAAGGATAATCAAAATAACGGATATAATCAGGGCAATTTTGGGGTATGACATATATTTTTATTCGTGCTTTAAAATCCATCTTTGTTCTTTGAAATTAGGTTTACAATTAAAATGAATTTGAAGATTGTATAATTAATGTATTATTTGAGGTTAAAACAAAGAACTCATTAAAAAAGTTTTTAAGAACCTTCAAAAGTCTGATTTAAATAATATCCTATCAATCCGGTTAAGTAAGTAAAATCATACACAGAAATCAACCTAAATTAAATTTCAAAAAAAAAATTACGAAGGTATTTAAAATGTGTATATTACTACTGACAAAGCTTTTAGTTATTTTTAAAATAATAAGCAGTTTTAAGAAAGTCCTTTATATGGGATAAAAAATTTCATTTTTGCAAAGAAAAATCGATATTTTTTTTCATATCGGTATAAAATCAGTTGAATTAAAACCAATCAATTTTAAGCCGAAAAGTGAGTTTATTTGATATTGCTTGGATTCAAATGAAGAAATAAGAATGTATTGATAAAAAAACACCATGAATTTTTGTAGCATTTTTTGCTACAAAACGGATTAGCTTAAGAGAAAAACAAGTAATTATCAGATAATAAATTTTAAATTATCTAATGATAGACGAAATAATTCTTTATTTGCTATTTGGTTTTTAATTATTATTTCTTAATAATTGATTTTAAGAGAATTAAAAACTAATTTTGATATAATTCGTCTATATAATTAACTAAAATTGACTCCAGTGATTGCTCAATAATTTAACTAAACTACAATTTTTAATTCTTTTTGCATGAAATTATAAATATTTGAATATCAAATTATTGATATTCTAAAAGATTTGATTATTGACATAAATTCACGGCTACATACCAAATTACTCATTAATAAGCTCTTTGTTGGCTGGAAAAATTACTACAAAGCATTGTATTAATTGCTACACGCGACCTGTAGGATGGTTACTTTAGATTAAATAGTTATATTTGTAATAATAAAATTCATTAATAATTTATTATGAAGAAAAAGTTTTTTTGATTGCAACATCAACATTACTATTTCATTTCATAAAAGTATTAATCTTTTAAACTTCAATAAATGAAATTAATCAAAATCATAAGCATATTTTTTGCTCTTAGTTCAGCAACATTTTGTTCATGTTCTAACAATGAACCGGTAATGAAAGTTGAATCTGCTAAGAATCAGAGTTCGGATTCTATCAGCGTAATACGAAAAGTCAGTCAGGGCAGTGCTTATATAGGTACCTATAAAGCATCAGCTCCCATCATATGGTCTGGCATAACCGGTCAAACAATCAGTGGCATTGATATAGAAAATGCCACCGGAAATTCCATAGACCTGACTAATTGTTCAAATATTACAATTCAAAACTCGAAAATTGCTCATTGTAAGGGTATTGGGATAAAACTATACAATTGCAGCAACATTACAATTATCAATTGTTCAATGGATTCGGTTTCTTCGGGAGTTAATGCTTGTAACTGTACAGGTATAAAGTTTGAATACAACGAAGTAAAGAATGTGTTAGGACCAATGCCACGAGGACAAATGATTCAATTTGATGCGGTAAGTGGCGGTGGAAATAGCATTAGTTATAATATTGGTGAAAATATTGCGGGACAAAGTTTTCCGGAAGATGAAATAAGCCTTTACAAATCAAATGGTTTGGCTAATGATCCGATTATTATTGCAGGTAATTGGATTCGCGGTGGCGGGCCTTCCAATTCTGGCGGTGGAATCATGACTGGCGATGCCGGAGGTTCATTCGTTATTGTAAAAGATAACATTCTGGTCAATCCGGGTCAATACGGTATTGCTATTTCAAGTGGCAATAATATAACAGTTCAGAACAATAAGGTTTTTTCGCAACAGTTACCATTCAGCAATGTAGGAATTTATGCTTTTAATCAATATCCTTCAAGTTGTTCGACAAATACGGTTACGAACAATTCGATTAATTTTACATATAAATCCGGTATTATAAACAATACCTACACGGATGGAACCTGCGGCACTGTTACAGGTTGGCAAAACAATACGTATGACAAGACTTTAAATGCATCGATACTACCGCAAAAAATAATTGGCCTTTCGAAAGAGATTACGACAGAAGTTGTTGCGCCGACAGTTCCCGACGTAAAAAAAAAAATAACACTCTTCCCAAATCCAGCTCAAAACCAAGTAACAATTGAATCGGGAACTGAGCTAACTGACGGAAAAGCAACAATTTACAATGTAAGCGGACAAAAATTAATTGATTTACCTTTAAACAATACAAGTACTCAAATTGTCACAAGTAATTTGATTGTTGGTATTTATATTGTTAAAATCACTTCGGCCAACCAGCTGATTGACGAACAAAAACTTATTATTCAAAGATAGATTGCAGGGTGAGTATCTTTAATTTTTTGTAATTATGGACGCAAAAAATTAAAGATACGCCTGTAACCCTATCAACTTTTTATTCTGTTGTTTTTTCCAGAACCAGTTATTAATTTGATACGTCACATAAGCACTTCCTGCACCCAGAATAGCTCCTGCCAGTACATCAGTAGGATAATGCATTCCCAAATTCATGCGCGAATATCCAACCGTACAAGCCCACAAATAAGTTGGTGCAATGACATACCATTTCGGATATTTTAAACTCAAAGCAGTGGCCGTGGCAAAAGCCAACGACGTGTGACCGGAAGGAAATGAAAGAGAAGTTTCAATATCGTAAGCCGTAATATCCGAATATGTTACATAAGGTCGTGGGCGATGAATAATTTCTTTTAAGCCATACGTAAGCACACCATCTACACCAAGACTAACACCGATATAAAGTGCATTCTTCAACAAATCATCATCCCGTTCAATTAACGCAACTGCACCCATTACCAAAGGCACACCAATAGAAACTCCCGTAGTGGTGTTAGAAACAAATTTTGAAAATCCAATTGTACCCGTGTTGGCGTTAATACTCCTCAAAAGATTAATATCGGCATTTTGAGCCGAAAGTGAAGTACTTAATATTGAAAAAGTACAGCAAAGCAGAATAATTGTCGTAAATTTGCACATATTTTTTTTCAACAAAGATAAATAAAAAAATTAGCAACTTTATTTCATGATCAAAATAGCAATTCTGGGACCTGAATCAACCGGAAAATCTACTTTAACAAAAGAGTTGGCTGACTATTTTCAATCGCCCGGTGTTGCCGAATATGCCCGCGAATACATTGAGAAACTTTCAAAACCTTATACTTACAAAGATGTTTGCCATATTGCACGGAAACAGATTAGCGAACAAAATTTCTATACTAAACCAAAAAATTCAAAATCCGGATATGTTTTTTTCGACACTGATTTGATTATCACCAAAGTGTGGATGGAATATAAGTTTAAACTGGTTCCCGATTTTTTGAATAAACAATTAAAAAAAGAGTTTTTCGACCTTTATTTAATTTGTGCTCCCGATTTACCATGGGAATTCGATCCGGTACGTGAACACGGTGATGACCGTGATTTTTTTTTCGATTGGTACAAGCGTGAAATTGAACAAACATTAAAACCATTCGTTATTGTTGATGGATTTGGCAATCAACGAATTCAGAATGCTGTAAATGCAATTAAAAATCCGGAGAATTACAAATAATGCATTTGCTTCGGATTTTATTTATTTTGTAACTCGTAACTATTATGAATAAAGAACTACTAGATACTATTAAAAAGCTTTCGGAAACTGAAAGCTTTAAAAATCTTTCCAGGGAAATAGAGCAATCGGATTTGATGCCTTCGACAGAAGTATTGAAAGAAATTGTAGAGCTGTGTCGTTCCATATTATTTCCGGGATTTTTTGGAGATTCGGGAGTGAACTCAAAAACCATGTTGTATCACATTGGTGTAAACGTGGATAAACTGCATGGTTTACTCATCCAACAAATAAAAGCCGGAATGTGTTTTAATTCAATTGAAGCTTCCAATGCGTGCACAAATTTCAAAAAAACATCTACAGAGAAAGCAACAGCATTTATTATGCAATTACCTGAAATTCGCGAAAAGCTACATACCGATGTCATAGCTGCTTATAATGGCGATCCGGCAGCAAAAAGTTTTGGTGAAGTTATTTTCAGTTATCCAAGCATTCGTGCCATCAGTAACTACAGAATTGCCAACGCATTATTGCATCTTCGCATTCCAATTATTCCCAGAATCATTACTGAAATGGCTCATTCCGAAACAGGAATTGATATTCATCCGGGAGCAACCATTGGCAGTTATTTTACTATCGACCATGGCACCGGTGTTGTTATCGGCGAAACAGCAACTATTGGTGATAATGTAAAAATGTATCAGGGAGTTACCTTAGGAGCTAAAAGTTTTCCACTCGACGACAATGGAAATCCTATAAAAGGAATAAAACGCCACCCACATATTGGCAACAATGTAATTCTATATTCAAACACCACAATTCTAGGAACTATTACTGTCGGCGATGGAGCTGTGATTGGTGGTAACCTTTGGATCGACACCGATGTTCCGGCTGGAGCGAAACTAACTCAAAGAAAGTAAGACATAGGATGGTGGAATTCCGATTCCAGCAAAAATATAAAAATTAAAATTGGTGGAATCGGAATTCCACCATACCCAAAAAAATATGGAATTTGAAATGATTGCGAAAACCTTCCGCGGGCTGGAAGAAGTGTTGGCTACCGAACTGGTAAATATCGGAGCTAACAATGTACAACTTCAACGGAGAGCGGTAAGTTTTACCGGCGATAAAGCATTGATGTATAAAGCAAATCTTTGTAGCCGCACTGCATCACGGATTTTGAAACCAATTCTTACTTTCGATGCATCCAATCCCGATGAAGTTTACGATCAGATAAAAAAGATAAATTGGGACGAATACATGACCGTGGATAGTACGTTTGCCATTGATTCAACCATTTTTTCGGAAGAATTCCGTCACTCCAAGTTTGTGGCTTACCGCGTAAAAGATGCCATTGCCGATTGGTTTATGGAAAAATACGAGAAACGTCCTTCGGTTCGGTTGGATGGTCCGCAGATCATGATAAATATTCATATTGCCGAACGAAAATGTACACTTTCGCTGGACAGTTCCGGCGAATCGTTGCACAAACGCGGGTATCGGGTGGCACAAACCGAAGCCCCGTTAAACGAAGCTCTGGCAGCCGGAATGTTATTGATGGCCGATTGGCACGGACAATCTAATTTTGTTGACCCCATGTGCGGTTCGGGCACGCTTTTAATTGAAGCTGCGTTGATTGCGTTGAATATTCCACCGGGAATTTACCGATCATCGTTTGCATTCGAAAAATGGAACGACTTTGATGAAGAACTTTTCGACACATTGTACAATGATGATTCGTACGAACGTCCGTTTAATTTTAAAATTTATGGTTCCGACAATTCTCCCCGAGCCATTAAAATTGCCGAGCAAAACATAAAAAGTACCGGTTTAAGTAAATATATCGAATTGCAGGTAATGCCAGTTCAAAAACTGGAAGCCCCCGCCCCTAACTGCATGGTGGTAACCAATCCGCCTTATGGCGAACGTATTACTTCCGACGATATTTACGGATTGTATGCTGCATTGGGAACAACGGTGAAACATAAGTTTGCAGGAAGCACAGTTTGGGTCATTAGTTCGCACGAAGAATGCCTTGACAAAATCGGTCTCAAACCAACCGAACGAATCCGACTTTTAAACGGCTCACTGGATTGCTGGTATTGCCGCTACGATATTTTTGAAGGCAAACGAAATGACTTTGTGGCGAAAAAATACAACAATTCAAGCAACTAAACTACTGATTACATGTAAGTTGTAGGTCGCAAACAGCAAATCTCAAATTTAAATATTCGATTCGTTTGCAGTTTCCGAAAATTTCCTTACTTTTGCACCTCACAATTGCCCAGATGGCGGAATTGGTAGACGCGCTGGTCTCAAACACCAGTGGATTCACTTCCATGCCGGTTCGATCCCGGCTCTGGGTACATAGAAGCCTCATAATCAATGATTATGAGGCTTTTTTATTTGAGTTTTTCCGGCTGATTATCCGAATTGTACTAAAGAAAATCCAATAGATTTAGCAGCGGATTAAATTAGTTTATAATAATTTTTTGGGTAAACGTCCCTTTATCTGTTGTAATATTATAATAATATAGCCCACGCTGAAAAGTACTGATATCAATCTGACTGCAATTATTTTTTTGTAAAACAATCTTTCCACTTAGTTCGAAAAGAATAAACCGGGTGCATCCGCCCTCAATGAAAAGTGTGCTGTTAGAAGGGTTTGGATATACATTGACGAGTTTTTCCTGCTGTTTTTGATTGTCAACCTCAGTACTTACACACAATGGGAACTGGAAAGTACTCTTTGTTTCAACTCCGACATTAAATGGCACCTGCTCTTCAATCACATTGCCTAGAATATCTGTTACCCGTATATTAAAAGGGGAAGTAGCTGGCATGATTTGGGGTAAAATTACAAATGAATTATAGCTTTGTCTTTGCATTAGAGCATAAGAGCTGCCATTATTTTTGAGTTCGACGGTTTTAACAGCATAACGAATATTCCGTATCTGAAGATCGATATAATAAGGATTTGACGAGTTGCTGAAATAATAAATAATCCCACCGGTTACAGGGCAGTCAACACTTTTCCACGTAATATTGGTGATACCATCCGACAAATTGGTAATCCCAGAAAAGGCAAGTTGGCTTAAATCCATATTATTTGCCGGACATGATGGGCATATATCCTTAACTGTGACAATTACGGAACCTAATTTTCCGGTAACTTCAAGGCAACTGCCACATGCGTTTGATGAATCATACATGGTATTGTTCAGGGCAACCGTATTCATCGAACTTGTTTTAATGGAATCGCCGCAATTTCCGATTCCGATGAAAGAATAGTAAGTTGCTGTGCCGCTATATGTTGTGCCATCCAAACAATTTTGTGAATTGGCAGCAACTATGATAAGATGTAATAGGCCTATTAATAGAATTTGTTTCATATAATTTTTTTTAACCGGGTTTCGGGATTTTCCTTTATTCTGCATTCCTGAAAATAAAGCGTTTCCAATAATTTAAACAGCATTCTTTTAAGGAATGTTCATTTCTACAGGCTTGCAAATACATCGACAGTTAAGCAACACAAGAAAAACAGGTTCCTGAGATTTTAAGATACAACAATTTGTGAAATTAATAATATTTTTGCTATATTTGCACGCCTTTTGATTATTGTACAAATCTTCACAATTAATTTACCAATTAGATTGTCTGATTATGAACGAAAAAATAGTGCTAATCATAGCAGCATCTGCCATTTTAAACTTAACGCTCCTTTCCATTTTCAGTTGGGCAAAATCGAAGAATAAACCGGCAAATTTCTGGCTGGGTTTCATGTTTTTCGCTGCCTGTGCCGCCATTTTAGACAATACTTTTATTTTCGACCATAAGGGAAACATCTTTTTATATCATTTAGGGCTGGCATCTAATCTTTCGTTCGGCGCATTAATGATTTCTATTGTGGATAGCTTTCTGCATCCTGACAGAAAAAAGATTTTTTTCAACTGGAAATTATTTATTCCCACATACCTCTACCTGCCTTTCCTGATTTTATGTATTGTTCAGCCTCATTGGTCAACCGATACCATCCGAATGTCGGAAGCCGGTGAGATGACTATTTTCGGAACGCTCTATAATCTGATTATCGTGGGGTATTCCATCGGGGCCAACGTGTATTTGCTGGCGAAACACCGCCCAACGAAACGGAAACCGGACTCCGACCGAAGCCGTACCAAGCGAATCAATGAATTTCTGTGGATTATGCTTATTCTTCAGTCGTTTGCCTTTATACCATTCCTGTTAAAACTGGATATTCAGTACGTTATCCTCTATATGCCAATCTTTGGACAGATTTTCTTTATTTACGTTTTTATGCGGATGTCCTTTTCCATGAATTTGTTTGAGAATCTGGCCAAAAATCAGATTGTTGCCGAAAACACGGTGAAGTATTCCACCATTAAACTGAATGAGGACAAAGCGGAAAATATCTGTCAGCGAATTATTGAGTTGATGGAAAAAGAGAAATCGTATCTGAAAATGGATTATACCCTCACGGACATGTCGAAGGAATTGAAAGTGCTGCCCAATCTGCTGTCGATGGTCATCAACAGCAAGTTGAATTGTTCATTTCCGGACTATATAAATAAACTCCGTGTAAAAAACGCCCTCGAATTGCTCGATAAAGCCAGTAAAAACAACCTGACCATCGAAGCCATTGCCTATGATTCCGGATTTAATAACCGTACAAGTTTTTATAAGGCTTTTAAGAAACATACCGGCAAATTACCCGGAGAATATCTCAGGAAAGTGGAACAAATCAAAGAGGTTGTCTGATGACAACCTCCTTGATTAAATGTTGTTGGTTAATGAATTGTTTAATTCTAGATTTTATCTACCGAAATACTGTACACCGATCCTTTAGAGTCCACTGTACTCCCACCCTTCCCGTAATTAAATTTCAATTTGAATTTGACAGAAATTTCTTCGTTCACCTTAAGTAGGGCAGTGAGTTCGGCCGAAAGAGTTTCGCGGTTATCGTACATCTTTACTTCGGGGGTTTTGGAAACGGTAACAATAAAACCGCGGCTTTCCAACATCGATTTCCATTCATTATAGGACAAATCCCAACTGAATCCGCAATCTTCCCATTGTTTTGGCAACACATCGTAATGGGTAATGTACATAAAGTCGGCCAGCGAATTCTCATACCAGAAATTCACGCTGTTTACGGTATAATACATGTAAGGTTCCTTGGTGGACGAGTCGATATTTTTCGACCGCGTTCCCAACGATGCCAACTCACTCTGGGTAGTCTTCCCCAACATAATTCCGAAAACCGGGAAGAAGGCACAGCCGCCGGAATTTGGTCGGCTTTGCACTGAAGTACCCGAAGAACTGTATGAATCGGTTGGAATACTTTTAATAGAAATGCTGTACAACGTATTGATACCGTCGAGGGAATTTGAATCGCCATAGTCAAAGTCGAATTTGAAGCTCACCGAGACATTGGAATTAATCCGTTTAACCGCGGTCAGCTCGCCGGACAAGGTTTGCTTGCCGCTATATAATTTCGACACGGGAGATTTGGTGATGGAAATATCGTAACCCAGATTTTGCATCAACGTTTTCCATTGGTTGAAACTCAGACTCCAGCTAAACCCTTTATTTATCCAGGGTTGAGGGAGCACATACACACCGGTAACCAGATACATGTGCGTAATCATCGAGTTATCGTACCAGAAATTCACATCATTTACCACATAAAACTGGTAGGTATTATCCTTCTGCGCGTTTAATCCCATATTGACCAGTTCATTGATGCTGGTTTTGCCCAATGTAATTCCAAACAACGGGAATAAGTCGGAGCCGGAACCGGTTTGATTGTTTTGTGAAACCGTAGTATTCGGGGTGTACCCGTTATTTCCCTTGTATTTTATCCACATACTGTACAAGGTCTTCCTTCCATCAACCGTATTTGATTCGCCATAATCAAACTGCAAGGTAAAACTAACCGAGATATCGGTATTAATCTTTTTCACCGCAATGAGTTCGGCACTCAGCGTCTGCTTGTTTTCATAGAGTTTTGATTCCGGATATTTGCTGACCGAAACACTAAAACCTTTGTTTTCGAGCAATGATTTCCATTCGGTATACGATAAATTCCAGTCGAAACCGCAACTCGCCCATTGTGCAGGGAACGGATCGGTATCGGTGATATACATGTGGTCGGCAACAGAGTTGTTATACCAGAATTTCATGCCGTTAACCTTGTAATAGGTATATGGTTCGTTGGTATTTTTATTAATATTCGTGGCTCTTGTTCCCATCGCAGCCAGTTCAGCCTCCGAAGTTTTGCCAAGCATAACGCCATACAACGGGAATAGTGTACAATCTCCATTCCCAGCTGAAGAAAGACGTTGGCTTAATGACTGAGCCGTGTTCGGTTGATCAACACTCTTCACGGAAATGCTGTATATGGTTTCGCTGTCGTTCACCGAACTTTTCCCGCTGTATGAGAAATCCAGTTCGAATCGTACCTTCACACCGGCATTAAGACTTTTTTCGGCAGTAAATTTTGCACTCAATGACTGTTTCCCATCATACAGGACACTTTCGGGTGTTTTTGTAACGGCAATGGTGTAGCCATTTCTTTCAAACAGATTTTTCCATCCGTTATACGACAATTGCCAGTCGAATCCGCACGCTTTCCAGGGTTCCGGAAGCGGATAAATGCCGTCAACAATGTACATGTGCGTAATAACCGAATTGTCGTACCAGAAATTCACCTCGTTTACCTTATAAAACTGATAAGAATCATCCTTTTGGGCATTTAATCCCATCCCAACCAGTTCGCTGACGGTGGTTTTTCCAAGTGTAATTCCGAATAAAGGGAAAAATTCGGAGGTTTGAGTATTCGTTGCGACCGACCGGTTAACCGGTATGGTCTGTGCACCGGAAGATTGTACGTTATCTTTCACGCAACGGACGTAAAATCCACTATATTTATCAAATAAATCGCTTGTTATTGCATAAGTTCCATCATGATACATGCCTCCGTACCAGGCCATGCTTTCACTGCTTGAAGTTGCCGTCCAAAACATACCATGAGTGCCCAGAAACATAAAAGTCGCTTTGTATCTGATTCCACCGGACAACGCAGTAAACCCGGATTCGTTGGTAGCACCTTTATTGGGGCTGTTCCAACTCTGAAAACCGGTTTCTTTGAGCGGCCCACCGGCAAGAGTTGCACCGCCGTAGGAACTTATCAGCGCATCCCACTCGTATTTGGTAGCAACATGCCAGCCTGCCGGAGCTATGTTGCGACTATCATTCACGGCATACCAATTATACAACTTACCATATTTGGTATCAAAACCAGCATAGTTGTTATAATAACACCAGGCGCCCGAAGCAAAAGTTGCCCAGGCGGGAGCATCGGTAATATTGTTTATTCCATCACCGTTCCGGTACTTAGTTGTTCTCAGGTTCTCAGCCATCCAGGTTTGATTACCGATGGTCACCGTTTTGTAGACATTACCCTCAATATCCCTGACCGTTTGAGAGAATAGATTCACAAGTGCCGAACAGCAGAAAGTGAACAATAAAAGCAAATTTAATTTTTTCATGAGTGTACGTAATTTGAAGAATTATATCGTCCTGAAATTTAATAAAAACAAAAATAGGTTCCAATATCCCTATTCATGTAAACATTTATATATGCTGACAAAATTAAATTGGTTCAGGCATCTTTTTCAATCAAATAATATCTGTACTTTTGGCAAATAAAAAAAACAAAAAAATCAACTATGAAGAGTCCAAACTATATAAAGCTAACAATAGTAGTACTGATAATAAATATTTTATCTGACCGGATTACCAAAACGTTAGCTACAACGTATCTCGAAGGAAAAGAAACTCTTTCATTTTTATACAACACGGTCGTATTAAGTTATGCCGAGAACTCGGGTGCTTTTTTGAGTCTGGGTTCCGACTGGCCGGAAGCAGTAAAATACATTACATTGGTGATTATTCCGATTCTTGCCTGTCTTTACGGACTGTATTATTGCGCGTTTAAACTGAAAGAAAAGAATCTGGTAATTGTCACGGTCAGTATTATTGGGGGAGGTTTGGGTAATTTAATCGACAGGCTTTTCAACGATTTCAGAGTGGTTGACTTTCTGAATTTCGGAATAGGTTCATTTCGTACAGGCATTCTGAATGTTGCGGACATGTCCGTTACTTTTGGAGTTATTTTCCTACTTGTTAATCAATTTAAAAAGGACAAAAAACTTATGGATTAAACTCTTTTCAGGTTTGTAAGTCTAATTTAAGTATGAAAAGAATTTTCCTCATTTTATTTATTTTAAGTCTAACTATTTTAGCACATTCTCAATTTAAAGGTGCGTCAGGCGTTTATTATCTGGGAAGTGCAGATATAGCCATTCCTGCTGCAAAATACTCAAACCCTAATATTTCAGGAGCAGTCTGCCGCTTTACGTGGGATGCCTGCGAACCTTCGCCGGGAATCTTCAACTGGTCATTTGTCGATGGAGAAATTCAAAAAGCCAAAACAGCCAATAAAAAAATTTCGTTGCAACCACTTGGATTTCCTACATGGATAAAGACTTTTTCTAATGTTCAGGTTTATTTTTCAATCGACAAAAATCAGTTTCACACCACCTATGGCAAGGTTATTTCCAATGTCATTCCATGGAATCCGACTTATCTTGAACGTGTAAAAAATTTTATTCAACAAATGGCGCTGAAATATGCCAACGACACTACAGTTTCGTATGTGAACGCCATTGGCGGTCAGATTTCACGCAATTTACCTGACACAGTTTTGATTGACACAACATTGAAAGTAAAATCCGCTTTTTGGAAAGCTTTTCCGTACAATGCCGATACAGTGGCAAAAAAAATGCTTCCGGTAATAGATTTTTATATGACCAATTTTCCAAAAACACCGCTTTGGTGTTCGGTGGATTATGTGAGTTTTGAACAAAAAGCTACCGGACGAACAGCCAATTATCTGGCAACGCTTTATACCAGTTATGGAATTTCAACGTATCCTGATCGCTTCGGATTGTGGCGTGAAGACATTGCGGGATGCACACTCTTTCCTCCTCAAACCGGCAATCAATGGAATATTTTAAAAAACAATACCGATCGAACTGGTGCTCAAATGCTTTGGTCTGTTCAGGACGGTCCAACACGAATGAACATGTGCGGAATTGTGCCGAACACCAAACAGGAAGTGATGGATTCTGCGGTTAATAAAGGATTGAATTTTGGCATGCGTTACCTTGAAATTTATGGAGTTGATATTGACGACAGTTCATTGAACCCAAATATTCAGAATGCCAATGCAAAACTTATTGCCCGCGGCAAGCAACTTAATTCTACCGGAATTGCAGAATTAAATTCGTATAAAGTAAAAGTTTATCCCAGTCCGGCCAGAGATTACTTTTCAATAGAATTTCCGCAACCGAATACAGATATCAAACTCCTTGATATTTCAGGACGGCTAATTCTTCAACAAAAAAACCAGACAGGGAAAGTCAACATCAATTGCAAAAACATTTCCTGTGGTATTTATTTTTTACAACTGATTAATCAAAACACCTTAGTTTCCAATTCCAAGATAATCATTTCCAACTAATATTCTTTTTACAGCCGAACAAAACACCTTCCAAATCAGTTAGTTTATAAATATTAATTTACTAAATCAATATCATGAACTTACTGGAACAACTCAAGTTACACACCAAAGTCGTTGCCGATACAGGTGACTTTGATTCCATGATTGCATACAAACCACAAGATGCAACCACCAATCCTTCACTTATTTATGCTGCATCGATGGATGCAAAATACAGTTCGTTGATTGACGATGCCATTCAATATGCCAAAGGTTTATCCAATGATAAATCAGTTCAACTGAGTAAAGCTATGGATAAACTGGCTGTTAATTTCGGTTTGAAAATTCTTGATATCGTTCCCGGTCGGGTTTCCACCGAAGTGGATGCACGTCTTTCCTTCGATACTGAAGCAAGTATCGCCAAAGCGCATGAACTGATTGCTCTTTATGAATCTAACGGCATTTCACGGGAACGGATTCTGATAAAAGTAGCTTCTACGTGGGAAGGAATTAACGCTGCAGAACAACTTGAAAAAGAAGGGATTCATTGTAATCTGACCTTGCTCTTTTCGTTTGCACAAGCGGTACGTTGTGCCGAAGCGAATGTAACGCTTATATCTCCTTTTGTGGGACGGATTCTGGATTGGTACAAAAAAGACCGTGGTGTTTCCGAAATCCCCGGAGCCGATGATCCGGGCGTAAAATCGGTTACCGAGATTTATCATTATTATAAGAAATTTGGATACAAAACCATCGTTATGGGTGCCAGTTTCCGCAATATCGGAGAAATTATCGAACTGGTTGGTTGCGATGCGTTGACCATCTCACCATCCTTACTTAAGGAACTCGAAAACACGGAAGCTGTTTTGGAAAAGAAATTGGATGAAAATGCCTCTCAGGTTTTTAATCTCAAACAAATTCATTTGGACGAAAAAACATTCCGTTGGATGATGAACGAAGATGCCATGGCAACTGAAAAACTGGCCGAAGGAATCCGCAATTTCACCAAAGATTTGGTAAAGCTAGAGAAACATATTTCGGAATTGCTCTAGAATAAAAAAAAATACTTTAACATCATATTATGTTCTCAACCAGCCATTTGCACCCTATGTTGGTGCACTTCCCAATAGCATTAGTAATTTTTGGTTTTCTTGCCGAGTTAGCATTTTTATTTTTTAAAAAGGAAATAAGTTTAAGTAAAACAGGCTATTATTTATTGATAGCCGGAACACTCGCAGCTGTAGTTGCCTGGCTGACAGGTCAGTTTTTTACTTCGGAAATGGATGGAGCATCAGGTAAAATAAAGGATCTGCATGAGTTGTTTGCAACGACGACATTAATCTTATTACTATTAACTTCAGTTTTCAGAACTACCCTGTTGATTTTAAAGAACGATAATTCTAAATTAAAGATTATTGCTTTTATTCTCTATGGTTTAGCTGCCATATCAGTAAGTATTACGGGGTATATTGGTGGTTCACTTGTTTATAATTATATGTTTGGAATATAATTATTTTGGTTATAGAATTCTTGTTCCAAAACAAAATAGAGGAAAACCGTTTAGGTTTTCCTCTATTTTAAAAGTCCCCTTTAGTGAAACCGAGGGTCAACGACCAAAGGAGTTAATTAGGGGTTACTTCTCTTTCTTCTCCACCAATTCCGTAAAGCTCTTTGCCGCTTTTGTAAATTCCGAAGGAAGCAGAACAATCGTAGTTGTATTGTTGTCAATTCCAATTTCCGAAAGCATTTGCATGCGGCGTAATTCCAGCGCAATCGGACTGCCTTCCATAACGGTTGCGCCTTGTGTGAGTTTGATGGAAGCTTCCAGTTCGGCTTCGGCTTTTACAATCCGGGCACGTTTTTCACGAATAGCTTCCGCTTCGCGGGCCATGGCACGTTGCATTGCTTCCGGAATTTCCACATCTTTCATTTCCACCATTTCAATTTTTATTCCCCATGGTTCAGTGATCGAATCGACATTCTTTTGTAGGGTGGCATTAATTTGTTCACGTTCTCGAAGAACTTCATCGAGCGAATGTTGTCCGATAATATTCCGCAAAGCTGTTACCGAAAACTGATAAACTGCTTTGTAATAATCGGCTACCTGAATAATAGCACTTTCAGGATTGGTGATTCTAAACCAAAGTACTGCGTTCACTTTTATAGTTACACTGTCTTTGGTAATAGTTTCCTGTTGTTCCAGATCAACTGTTTTGGTACGAATATCTACCCGTTGTTGTTGATCGATAAAAGGAATAATCCAGTAAAGTCCGGGCCCTTTGATAGATTGAAAACGACCAAGCCGAAATACAATGGAGCGTTGATACTCCTGAGCAATTCGAAATCCCGAAAGCAGTAATAGGACTAAAATAATCAGAATAATAGAGATAATTTCCATTTTTATTGATTTTAAAGGGTTAAAGAACAGTTTTAAATACGCTTCAAATGTACATAAAATAGTTTAGTTAAACTCAACAAAAGGTCAAAAAAATTGGTTGAAGTTCATAGCTGAGTTCCAACCAGTTTTTTATGACTATACCAATTGCATATAATCATTCAAATTTATTAAAGGCTTTTAAATGACATTATAAATCTGTCTGCACTGGTATTTAAGCCTGATCCTTTAGCAAATATTGTAATGAGTGAATATTGAACTTTATTAATTACATAGATTCGATCTTTTCCAACAAAACCATCGAGCTCAAATGTAAATTCAATATACGGTTTATCTGAAAGTTCAGTGGTTAACGTAGTAACATTGGTAGCTTTCATTGAGCCTGTAGCTCCATCTCTGCTGTCTTCTAATATTTCCTTCATCGTTTTATCAGCTGGGTAAAACGTATCCATATTAATCCAACCGGCCATATACACCTCATTATCAGTTGGCGAATAAGTGGCAAAATGAATTTTAAATGGAACTCCATCAGCAGTTTTATCATCTTGTGTTGATTCTTCGGGTTTACCTGGAAACGCAATCGAAAAATGGCCATCGCTTGATGAATAAACTTGCCAATCATTGTCTGCCTGGAATCCAAATAAGGATAATACGCATGCAGATACTGCAACTAAAAGTAAGATTTTCTTTTTCATTTTTTTAGTATTTAAATTGTATATTCAAAAATAATATCATTATGAAAAAATAAACAAAGATGGATAAAAAATGTTTGATTGCTCTCAGGATTAGTCAATTAAATATATTTTATTTCAAATAGAATAACTTTTTCAGGAATCAATGGTCAACGAAGCTAATTTTATTTCGGTTTAGAAATCTAAATGTATTTCGCTCCAAAGATAAAAAACCAATTTACAGAAAACAACATTTTTCCCATTTATTTTTAAAAAGCCTGTATTTATGAAGGTTTTCGTTAATGTTTAAAGTCATCCCATGAGCCAGAAATGAATATTAAAATTCCCGATGTTATGATAAACAAAAAGCCCTGATAAAATATCAGGGCTTTACCGATTGGTATTGTTGTCTTACAAAGATTCGAACTTTGACAGGCAGATCCAGAAACTGCAGTGCTACCATTACACCATAAGACAATTTGTGTTGGGTTTGGGATGCCAAAATTACAAAAATATTTTGTATTGACAAACCTGAATCTAAAAAAGAGGTTGAAATTCATTTCTGAATTTCAACCATTGAGGTTTTGTTGTCTCACCAAGACTCGAA
>Ga0302215_10000977_pt1 | contig 20740 bp, 19 predicted proteins | sample II_Fen_N3_1_FD_194580 | JGI IMG/M metagenome (GOLD analysis project Ga0302215, IMG submission 194580) | Peat permafrost microbial communities from Stordalen Mire near Abisko, Sweden - II_Fen_N3_1 | ecosystem: Environmental > Terrestrial > Soil > Wetlands > Permafrost | place: Sweden: Abisko... | reverse complement strand
TACAAAGTACTAACCAGTAAAGTAAAAGAGCCGATGACTATAATGTGTAATCGGCTCTTTTTACATCAATGTTTTTGCAAAACTACACATCATTCTTTTCGGCAATAATTAAGGTAGATGGTATCGTTGTAAGCCAGTTATTCTTTGTTTCGATAAGGTATTTCCAACTTTCCAAACTAATGAGCATCAGATTCTGTTGTTTCAAAAAATCGGGACTGATTTTTCCTTCACTCATCAAGCGCACATGGTTTGGTGCAATTTGTTCAATGGCACGAATGGATTCTTTTAGTCCGGGATTTTTTTGAATGTGATTGTCAAAATCTACAAACGATATTTGTGACTCCGAGAAATTAATCAGCTTTTGTGCAAACCCAATCAGAAATTCGTCGTTAGAGCTTATAACCGGTATACAAATCAAATCTGTTTTAGTAAACCCTTTGTCGATCAACACACCAACTGTGACTTTACTTTTGGTTATGATGGAGCGCGTTCTTTCGTCAAAAGGAGAATTTTCAAAAATATTTTCTCTCCCTGTCACCTGATTAATCAATCTGTCGGGATTGATAATGCGGGTAGTAAAACCAAGGATTTTCCCCAACAAACTGCCTTCAAAAATAGATTGCCCAATACCTATCAGCAATAAATCATATTCCCCTTTGTTAGCCACTTCGGTTACATCGGATTCGATATCGTTTGTCACTTTGAAAAGCGTGGTTATTTTTTGATTCTGATATTTCGATTCTTCAAAAATAGGGGCAAAACTCTCGTTCTCATACGCTTCCAGATTATATTGATGCGATTTAGCACTTGGGAACAAGTGCATAGCAGTTATGGCTGAATTTCCATTCGTTTTCTTCATTAAGCAATTTGCCAAACGAATCAGAATTTTGCCATTTTCAGGATCGCCAAACGACACCAATATCTTGAAGTTATTAATCCGGCTAATCTCATTTATTTTATCTTCGGCTTTCGATTTGAATGCCCAATTGATCAAATCCAGTGCCGGTCCGGTGATAAATGTCGTTACCAATGCCATAATCACCAACATCGAAAATACCGTAGGAGTAAGTATGCCTAAATCGTACCCGATATTCAACACCACCAATTCTATTAATCCGCGGGTATTCATTAAAGCACCAATGGTCAGGCTGTCCTTCCAGCTTTGCTTTACAAACTTTGCAGCAAGCGCACTCCCGACAAATTTACCGGTAATGGCAACCAGAATAATCAACCCGGTAATTTCCCATAAATAAGCATCGTTCAACAATCCGATTTGAGTTCGCAAACCGGTAAAAACAAAGAACAAAGGTAGCAGAAGCACCAGAGCGATATCTTCAATCTTTTCTATAAAGATATTTCTGAATTTCTGGTTGGCAGGCATAATTACTCCGGCCATAAAAGCGCCGAACAGGGCATGAATGCCAATAATTTCGGTGGCCCAGGATGATATAATAAGTATTACAAGAAAGATGGCGACAATAGATTTACTCAGATTGGCACTTGAAGTATGTAAATCACCAACGCGCTTTAAAAAAGGCCTGACAACTTTAATCATGATAAACACATACAATACAGCCAGCAAAAGAGTATAAAAGGAACTGGCAAACGAACCGGCTTTGGCAATAGCAATTACAGCAGCCAAAATACTCCATCCGGTAATATCATCGGCTGCGGCACAGGTTATGACAATAGTACCTAGTCGGGTTTTATGAATTCCCCTTTCCTGTACTATGCGTGCCAGTACTGGGAAAGCTGTTATACTCATGGATATTCCGATAAATAATCCGAACGAAGTAAACCTCACTCCCGGAGGTGCAAATGATTGATAAATAAAGTAAGCAAGTCCCATCCCCAATGAAAAAGGAACGATGATACTGGCATGGCTTATCACAACTGCATCGTGAGCCCGGGTTTTCAACACATTGAGATCAACTTCCATTCCCACGATAAACATGAACAATATCAACCCGATTTGACTTAGCAATTGCAGGTTACCCAACGACTCAGCCGGAAAAAGAAAACTAGTAAACGCAGGAAAGTACATTCCTATAAGCGATGGACCTAACACAATCCCGGCTAGTATTTCGCCGATAACGGTGGGTTGCCCTATCTTTTTAAAAATCCAGCCAAATATACGGGCAACCAAAATAATAGTGATTATTTGCGCCAACAGAATAGGCAGGGAATGTCCGATATTTTGCAGGAGCGAATGTAAAAATTCATCCCACAACGGTTTAGTATTACCTGAGGCAATTGTTTTGGATATGACTTCCAGTTTGGTACCCATTTGGGCTATCCAGTATATTAATGCCGAACAACCACCGATTATCAGCACATAAAAAAACACGTTTCTAAATTTCTTAAGCATATATTCTGGTGTTTTAGTTTAAAACAAAAAGCAGCCTGTTACCTGACCTACCCCTAATGGACTTCTGTTTTAACGCAAAGATATAATAAAGAAGCATCAAAGTCAATGGTCCCGAACCGAATCGGTGCTTTAATGTAATAAGTCTGAAAAAAAATGTAACGAATCAGATTTTCACCTTTTCAAGGAAGGCATTTCGATACACTTCGCTTAAATAAAACATTTGGGGGCTGTTTTGTTCACTCTGGATGGTGGACGTGATCTGGTCGAAAGAGAAATGCTGAACAATATCCAGCGCAATTATTTCCTGCTTATTAATGCGGCAAAACTTATTTGGAGGAAGGATGGTTTGTAATTTTTCAAAAGAAATATTCTTCAGACAGATTTTCGATCCGTCTCTAAGCAGCACATCTTTATCCCGACTATCAATGGCGGAAGCTTTTATGTGGCACAATTGTTCAAACACAATCAACGACTTTCCTTTGTCCGTATTCAGATAAATAAGCCTGGTGTTGTGCCTGGTGTCGGTAAGTTGCCTGATTGCTTTGCTTACCGCTTTCCGGAGTCTTTCCAACTCAATGGGTTTGCGTACAAAATCAACAGCATCCAAATCGAATGCTTCGGCTGCATATTCTTTGTGAGCAGTGGTGAAGATTACAAGTTTGTGCCTGAGCAGTTCTGCTATTTGAATCCCATTTATCTGTGGCATTTCAATATCCAGAATGCAAAGATCAAAATCAAGATTAACACACTCGGACAGAAACACATCGGGTTGGTTGAAAGCTTTTACTACTTCCAACTGCGGAATTTGTTCGCAGAGCATTTTTAAATAGGTCAGCCCCGGCAATTCATCATCGAGCAGCAAGCACTTTAACTTTGTATTCAAAGAGGTCGATATTTAAATGTGCAACATATACGTTATCTTCAATATAGCTGTCGAGCTTAAAATTATCTTCATAAATAATCCGAAGCCGCTGTTCCAGCGTCTTTATGCCTATTCCGCCTTTTTCTTTCTTCATGGGAGGTTTGGACGAAATTTTATTGGCAACAGTCAGCCCGAAATGATTGTCCTTAAATTCCAGCGTAATGGAAATAAAAGCATCGGGACTTTGAATATCAGCATGCTTGAAGGCATTTTCAATCAAATCGATGGAAACTAAAGGAGCCAGCAGTTTTTGTTCGTACAGCGGTTCTGTAGTATTCACCTTAGATTTTACTTTCAGGTCAAACAAAGGACTCACTTTGATTTTATTAATCTCTATCAGGTTTAACGCAAATTCTATTTCCTCTTTGGGGGTAACAAATTCACGGCGACTTTCGTACAAAATATAATCCAACACATTGGACAGCTTATCAATGGCAAAATAGGTTTGATAGGCATGTGACTGTATGGAGTTCAATATATTCTTAAACAGATGAGGATTTAATTTAGCTTCCAACCTCTCCAGTTGCAATGGATGAATCTGATTCTTCAACTCATGAAACCGCAACTCGGTTTCTTTTTGCTGCTTTTCGGACGCACGTAACCGCAGGTATAAATAAACGGTCAGCCCCGCAACAGCTATTAGTATAATTATCGCAATAATAAGTCGCATCAATTCCATATCCAATCAAATGTTTATTGATTAATTTTGTTTCAAAATTAGTCATTTAGGCACAATATACAAAATACGGGTATGTAGCGCAATGAATACTGTCGAAAACAATAAGTATTTATTGCACGTAATATCTATCGTCATTCCAGTTTGCAATGTTCATATCAATATAAGCACCTATCCGCCGACATTCTTCATAATCGCGGATAACATGATCATGAAACCGGGTTTGCCAAACCGCCTGTCCTTTGGTTTGACGCAATGTGTTTATGCGCGCAGTTACCACCGATTTAAAACAGGCAACGAATGATGATATTGATTTCGGTTCACGAAATGCAACGCCGTTAACACCCCGTAGAGACGCACGGCTGTGCGTCTCATAATACGAATTATCATCATCAGACGCACGGCCGTGCGTCTCAGATTGCGGATTACCATTGTTATCATCAGACGCACAGCCGTGTGTATCGATATTGACATCGGCATCACGTAAAGCCGCACGGCCGTGCGGCTCTACAATAACGGTGGGATGTTCGATGCGTAATATGGCATGGATATGATTGGGCATGATGACGAATGCATCACAAAATAATTCCGACCGGATTTCAAATGATTTATTCCATTCCTCTGCCACAATTTGCCCGTACGCCGACAAATACATTTCCTTATCGGTTATAGTGCCGAACAAACATTCACGATGTGCCGCATTGATAGTAATAAAATACAGACCTTCACTGCTATAATCCCACGCCTGCCAACGAGCGGTAGGGATACGATATTTATTTTGAAATTTATCGGACATAGTATGCTGATTTAAATGCAAATGCAAATGTAAAAATAATTTTCATACTATTTTTATCGCTAAAGGGATTATCTTATTTTAAAATTTACGTAAAAAAATTTAGTATATTTGCTGTCTAAACTGAATTATTCAATTTAAAGAAATAATGACCTATATATGGCTAATAAAATAGATATTAATCCTAAATTAAAACCTCTTTTCGTCAATCTAAAAAGAGTTGAAATTGGTATTTTTTTATACTCCAAAGAATTTGAATTATTCTCAATAGAGAACAATTTCGATAAGCAATGGGAATATTATAATAGTTATGTTATAACCAATAAAGGTTATTTTGATTCCATTGGACCTCATGATACTGAAGATGAGGAATTGGCTTTTTCATATTTGATGAATAGTATCTATTTAAACAGTAATGAACATTTCAATTATTTTATATCAATCGTATTGATTAAATTTGCTGATTGGCATCCAACAAAACTAGATTTTTCTTATATTCATAATTCACTAAAAGAGTTTATGAGTAAGCAGGAACTCTTAGAATTTATTGCGGAAACAAGAAAAATTAGAGACACTAAGCCTGATAAATTAGAAATAAGCAAGATTAGTGATATTATTTCAGAAACAATTGATATTGATCCAAAAAAAATCTTTATAGTTCATGGGCATGATGATAATGCCAAACTGGAAATAAAGAATTTATTGAAAAATGATTTTGAATTAGAACCTGTAATATTACAAGAAAAAACCAACGAGTCTTTAGAAACTATAATTTCCAAATTTGAAAGACTCGCAAAGGATTGTTCTGTGGCTATTGTTCTTTTTACTCCTGATGATTTATCAGACGGAAAATATAGAGCTAGACAAAACGTGGTGCTAGAATTAGGGTACTTTTTAGGCAAGTTCAGGAATGATTCTACTAGAAAAATTATTGTAATAAAGAACGGTGATATTGAAATACCATCCGATATAGCTGGAGTAATTTATTTGGAATATATTAAGGGGATAAAAGAAATCTTTTATGACTTGAGAAAGCAATTTGAATCTTGGAATTTAATTTAAACGCTTATAAATTCAATATCATTAAGAAAAAATGGAACGAAATTATGATCAAAAAACTCTTGGAGTACTTTGGAGCAAATCTGGAGGAATCTGTGCTTATCCTGATTGTGAGAATGAACTAATCATTAAGGATATTGATGAAATTGTTGGGCATATTTGTCATATTGTTGGTTTGAATGGTCCAAGAGCAGACAGTCTATTTCCTAAAAATAAACTAAATAAATACGAGAACTTAGTTTTAATGTGCCGGCATCATCACGGAATAATTGATATTGACGAACTGACAAATACAGTAGATAAATTAGTAAAAATAAAATCAGACCACGAGAATGAAATTTCAAAAAGACTTAGTACAGGTAAACCTTGGGAAATAAATGTTTCTCAAATTTATTATCTAAATATACCTAGATTATCTATTCTAAGTGAATTTTGTGGATTTGAAGTTGATTTTTCATTTTTAATGAAGTATAATGATTTGCATTCTATTGGCTTCGAACTATCAACCATTTTAAGCAAGTACAAATCTTTATTTACAAAAATAAAACCCAATATAATTGATGACAACTCAATTACTGAAATCAGTGATAAATTAGTTGGACTAACATTTTCATATAATAGTGGATTCCGAACCAAAAATGTTCCTTGGTTAGATGAATATCAAAATGGACAATTTAAACTTTTGGGTGATATTAAAAATACTCCTCAAATATATAAAAGTCTTTTAGATTATAAATTAATTCTTACTATTGATCCTAAATGGATTGCAACAACTACTGCATTTGTCAACTTAAGACCATCTGGAGGTAGAGGATTATTTGCTGGAATTGCTACCATAAAGCATATTGACTTCAAAAATAAATTAATATTAGCTACTCCATTAATTATCGGAATACCTAAATCATCATTTGATAGTTTTTTCAACTTATAATCCCCCCATCGCTCCGAGCGATGGCACCATTTTTTAAGATTCGGCTTATCGCTCGGAGCGATGGGTCGAATCTTTTTTGTTTTGCCCAATCGCCAGCGCCGAAAGTGCCAATGTTAAGTGGTTGGGGTTATCGCTCGCGCCGAAAGCGTCCTTCTCGTAAACTTCTACCCATCGCTCGTGCCGCAAGCTAGCGGGCAAAAAAAGTACCTCATCGCCCGGAGCGATGGAACCCCCTCCCAAAAAAATTTCTATTATGCTCAATTAACGCAAACGCTTTGTTAATCGGGGTTGTGTAAAAACGAGGATAATTCAAGTGAAAAATTTTGTCATTTCACTAAAAATATTTTTATTTTTATATTAAACATTTCAGAAATAGTTTTTATATTTGCGTTAATTATTTATTAATATAAACATTTTTACTTTATTTATTATGAAAGTCACAATTATTCGTTTACAACTAAGTCATCTATGGAACAACGAGTATTGCATGCTTGTGAGCCAACTTGTGGCAATTTTTCTTAAGTATAATGCAGATTTTTTGCATTTGAGGAAAGCGTTCGACCGCCTACAGGCCACGTCGCCCGAGATTGCAAAAATCAAAGCGTATGACCTTAGTAGTGCTATCAGCAATCAACTCTCCGACCTGAACAACGAGCGCCGGACATTGATTTTAGGCATCACGAAACAAATTAAAACTTTTGGCAGATTAAGTATGCAGGGCGTAGCGCAACATGTGGATGTGCTAACAAGATTTATCAACAAACATGGTCGCGACATTGGTACCACCAACTACAACGACAACACAAAACGGTTTAATGATTTGATAGCCGACTATGATAACAGTCAGGCTGTGCAGGAAGCTGCATCGGTATTATCCTGCCGCATTTTGTTCGACCAGCTGCGAATGGTAAATACGCAGTTTGCAAGTTTGTTTCTACAACGCACACAAGAAGATTCATCGGTTGAAACAGTTGATACCCGCGCTATACGCAGTGTCACAGACGAAATATTGAATGATTTTTTCAACGCCTTTGAATTTTGCAGTTTGGAGTACGACGGGTTAGACTACCAGACTCCGGCTAATGAAATGAACGACATAATTTCACGCTATAAAACCGAGCTGAAAGCCCGCACTACCCGTAGGCTCGAAGGTAAAGAGGTGCACACCGAAAAACCGATATCAGTTTCATAACACGCCAACGGAATCGGCTGAATAACCACGGTGTTGTTCAGCCGATTTTATTTTTTAGGTACGCCATACCTAAATCATGGATCAATCGGAAAAGTTGTGTTGAATTTAATTATACATAGATTTTTGTAAGTTTGAAAAGAAAGAATCTAATATCTTTTACCCCTCTAAATGAAGGTTGACTTTTGGGCATAAAAAAAGAGACCCGTATAGGTCTCTTAATTGTTACTGGCGGAGAGAGAGGCTCTCAGACCTACTTAATTACTAAGTATTATATAATATCTAAATATACTAATATACAATTGAATACATTTTAAATAATATCGTAAAATATCATTCAAAATCATTGCATATCTAAAATTTAGTACCTACTTTTGTAGATCGGGTACTAAATATTTCAATTATGCAGATAAAAAGGAACTTATTCTTTTTCCTCGCAAAGGAAAAGGACGAATTAGAGAGAACAGGATACAAAAAAGATGCAAAATTGCGCTTACGTGTCCGGTGGGGGAAAGTTCAGGTGAACTTCAATGTCGGCTATAGGGTACAACTTGACAAGTGGTCAGTAGACACGCAAAGATGCAAGTCAGGAACTTCGCACGGAAAAAAGAAAATAACAGCAAGTGAAATAAACACAGAAATTCAACGACTTGAAGCCCTAGGTGAGAGTGTATTCAAATCTTTTGAAGTACAAAATTATGTACCGGATGAAAATGAGTACCGTGACGCATTCAATGCAGCCAACGGGAAAGAGACTGAAAAAGGATCCGGAAAAGAGCTCGAACAGGCACAAACTTTTTTCACGGTGTTTGATGAGTTTACACGTACAATGGGATGGCAAAATAGTTGGACTGCTGCCACATTTACAAAATTTGCAACCATCCGGAAACATTTGTTTTCTTTCAATCCAAAATTAGACATAAAAACATTGTCAGAAAATGACATGCAGCTTTTCATTAATCATTTGCAAATGGAAGGATTAAGAAATACAACCATTGCAAAAGATGTTGCATTCGTCAAGTGGTATTTGCGTTGGGCTTTTGGAAAGGGATATTACACTGGAAGTCTTCACCTAACATGGAAGCCAAAATTCAAAGGAACGGACGGAAACCAAAAAGAAGTTATCCACTTGACATGGGATGAATTGATGGCATTGTACAATTTTGATTTTTCAATCGCAAAAAGAAAGCTGAAAGATAAAAACGGCAAGCCAATTACTGACGATAACGGAATTATAAAAATGGTTGAACTGGAAGCAGAAAACCAAAAAGCGTTGGATCGAATACGTGATGTGTTCTGTTTTTGTTGTTTCACATCTTTGCGATACTCAGATGTCGCAAAATTAAGCCGTGCAGATATTAGAGGTACATTTATCTCAATCGTTACGCAAAAAACTACTGACGGGCTTAAAATCGAGCTAAACAAGTATAGTAAATCAATTCTTGACAAGTATAAAGATATTCACTTCCCAAATGACAAAGCTTTGCCAGTTATCAGTAATGTAAAAATGAATGTTCATTTAAAAGACTTAGGCGAAATTATTGGAATGGATCAACTTCAAAGGATTGTGTATTTTAAGGGGAATGAACGGATCGAGGAGGTTTATAAAAAATACGAATTATTGACAACTCATTGTGGGCGTCGTACATTCATAGTGAATGCCTTATTCTTAGGAATCCCAGCAGAAGTGGTAATGCGTTGGACCGGACATAGTGATTACAAGGCTATGAAACCATATATAAAAATAGTGGACTTATTGAAAGAACAAGAAATGAATAAATTTAATCTGTTGTAATATGGAAAACCCTAATGAGCAATCTCAATCATATATCATTAATTTATTGGTAAGATACGGGAGTTTAAATTCAATTTATAATGAAGTCATTGAAATTGAGAAACTAACAATGTCTCAGCAGCAGAAAATCTTTAATTTTTATAAAGACTTTAAAGCTGTAGAGTTGTTTGAAACAGAGCTACTCTGCTTTTGTCTGTCAGACAATCAAACCAAGAATCAAAACATTGTCAATCAACTAAAATCAAGAATCAAAACCAGTGTAAGTTTGTATGATGAAAACTCACTATTTATCAATAAAGTAAACGTTTATGAGGTTTGTTACTATTCAGTTGTTGATAGCTATAAAAGTATAATAAAGTTGATGTCTGACAGTGTGGGGGAATATAGAAATACGAGAAGGGTGCTAAATAGAGAGCTTGATCCACCTTTTGAGGAACCATTATCAAAACAAAATGAGGCCGGAATTCGAATAGAAATAAAAAGACTTGAAGCTTTAGAAGTAAAAGCGCAGGAGGAACTTGATGTTATATATCGTGAAAAGAATACAGAACTAAACGAGATTTTAAAATATAAAAAGAATGTATTTAAAGATATTCAAGAATTGGGACTTTGTTTTATTACAATCATAAATAACTATTTTTCTGATGAAAAAGAAATAAGTATTTCGTCAGAAAATCTTACTAACATTTCCGATGAATTCGAAAAATACGCAGAGGATAAAATGGAAAAAGTAGAAGAAGATACGATATTTATGAAAGGTAAGTATGATAAATTTCTAGATTTGGAAGATAAGCTAATTGAAGATAGATATTTAAATACTAAAAAAAAATGGATTGCTATTCATAGAAACAAAATCCAAGATAAAAACAGTCTTGTAACTTTCTTAGTAGGATTAATGGAAAACAATTATTTTCTTCCCAATAAAGATCCTGAAATAAAAGTTTTTATTGAAAATAGATACCAAATTGATCTGAGAGAAAGTTTTCAGGAAAAAAGGAGAAAAGATTCCATCGACACTTACAAAATAAAATTCATTGGTTATCATTTTTAGCAGATTAGTTTATTCGTATTACGGTCGTAATACGAAACACGAAAGCTTCATATTTCATATATTGCTTATTATCAGCATTTAATGATTGGTTGATTTACGATTTTTAATTAGTTCTAAATTCTCAAACTATTTTTGTGAGCCAATATGATAGACCGGCCGGCTATCATATTGGCTCATTTTAAAATTAGTATATCATGAACATTAAAGAGTTAAAACAAAAGCCACTTTGGCAGATGACTGGAGATGAGTTTCTCTTTCTTCAGCAAAGTACAGGACAAAAAGAAGTTCAAAGTTCTCCATTAGTTGATAATTCCAAGAAATACGTCTATGGCCTGAAAGGCTTGAAAACTCTCTTCGACTGTAGTATTGCAACGGCTAACAGGATAAAGGCATCTGGGAAGATTGATAAGGCGATTATTCAGGTAGGAAGAAAGGTAATAATTGATGCAGATATGGCTTTAGAACTTGCAGGCCGTAAAAATGGAGGTAGAAGGTAGCTTATGGAAAATCATGAAGAGACCAAGACTTCAAAATATTCGAAAAATGAGAGTATTGAACGCTACCTATGCAAAAGCTACGAGTTTAGATACAATACGATTAAATCCAAATCTGAATTTCGTAAAAAGAACGATACGGGTACTTTCATTCCTATATCAACTTACCATATCAATACTTTCAGGCGCGAATTGGATAGAAACGGAGTAAATACCACTACTGATAATATTAGAACCATTATCTTTAGTGATTTTGCTCAAAAGGTTGACCCATTGAAACAGTACTTCAATGAATTAATTCCAGTACAAAATGGAGCGATAAAAGCACTGGCCAACTCAGTAGTTGTTACGAACCCGGAGAAGTGGACGCCCTACTTAACTAAATGGTTAGTGGGTGTTGCTGCAAATGCCTTAGACGACAGCCAGTGCAGAAACCATTTATGCCTTGTTCTAACTGGTGCGCAAGGAAAATTTAAAACAACTTTTCTTGATCACCTATGCCCTAAATGCCTTCAATCATATCTATTTACAGGAAAAATTGATCCTCAAAGCAAGGACACTCAAACTCTTATAGCCGAGTTTTTATTTATCAACATCGACGATCAGTTAAAAGAGCTCAACAAAAAAGACGAGAATGCCCTCAAGAACTTAATCACTACTCCATCTGTAAAGTACCGTAGACCATACGATATTTATATTGAAGAATATCCGCATACTGCAAGCTTCATGGCCTCTGTTAATGGTTCTGAATTTCTGACTGATCCAACCGGTTCAAGAAGATTTCTTGCTTTTGAAGTTGTTGACATTAATATCGAAGAAGCAACTAAAATCAGAATGGTTGATGTCTATGCGGAAGTCATGTTTTTGTATCATTCAGGCATCCGTTATTGGTTTAACGATATTGAAATTCAAGAACTGACTATACACAATAACCGTCATCAGGTGCAGACTTTAGAATATGAAATGTTGGTTAAAGGATTCATTGTACCAAATGATTCGGACAATAGCATCGAGTACCTAACTAATTCTGATATTCTTAATTACTTGCAAGCGCATACAACCCACACGCTTTCTTCTAAACGATTGGGTGAAGCACTATTAAAAACAAGGTTTATAAAGGTATCTAAGAGGCTAAATGGAAATCCGGCATATTGTTATGGAGTAATTAAAGTAACTCCAAACCCATTTTATCAATAGGTTTATATATTTCATCTTACTACATTACTACAAAATAAACTATTCCCTTGAAACAAAAAAAGATTAAGTGTAGTAAGTGATAAGAAATTTATCTGACTACATACTGACTACGGCACTTCTAATTGTTCGGTAGTAGTGACTGCATAAACTAACTTACTACATTCTATATAACTGATATTCTTTGATATAAATGATTGTAGTAACGTAGTAAGATAATAACCACAAATAATAGAATTAGAATTATGACTTTTAAAGAAGCAAATAAAATAAGTATAAAAGCCTATTTAGCCAAACTACGAATAATCCCATCCAAAGAGATGGCGTATTATGGTATGTATCGTTGTCCGTTCAGAGAAGACAATGACCCAAGCATGAAAGTTGATTACGTCAAAAATCTTTGGTTTGATCACGGTGCAGGTATGGGTGGTACGCTCATAGATCTTGTAATGAAGATGGAGCAATGTTCTGAATATGATGCCATCATGGCACTAGAGAAAGGACAATATTGTTTCGATTTTTTTTCTTTTCAGGGGAATGCGTTAGCCACCTCAACTGAATTTAGCATCAAAAAAATTCAACCACTCCAAAATAAGGCTTTATTAGACTATGTCTGTATTGAACGAAAGATAAGCGTTGAAATAGCTAAACGATACTTGCAGGAAATCTATTATTCTGTCAAGGATAAATCCTATTTTTCAATTGCATTTAAGAACGATGGAGGAGGCTATGAGCTTCGCAATGCTTATTTTAAAAATTGTGTAGCTCCAAAGGAAATAACTACCATTAGAAATTCAAATGAGACTAACGTTGGATGTTTGGTTTTTGAGGGATTCATGGATTTTCTCTCTTATCAAACTTTGAAGAAACAGATAGAACCCATTGAAAGTGATGTTATTATTCTTAACTCAACCTCTTTAGTAAATCACGTAATAGAGATGCTTCCTACATATAAGCAGATCTCCTGTTTTTTAGACAATGATAATGCGGGATGTCAAGCTTTAGGAAGCCTACAAAAAAAATACGGACACCTAATTTTAAATCAATCTATCCACTTTAGAGAGTATAACGATTTGAACGATTTTCTCTGTGGTAAGAAAATGAAACAAAAAAGATCCTGACTTTAATAAAGAGAGTACCTCTTTGAAGTAAATAAAAGTTATTCTGTAAGTCAGGAAGCTCTAAAATAAATGGTCGCAACTCTTGATTTGATATAGGAGAAATGAGCCAGAAAGAAATATAAAATCAACAAAATTGAATGACAATTCACAATGATAAATAATTGCCGAATAATCACATGCAAGGTATGTTTTTGTCCGTACGTCCAATCACCTTGCCTAAGCCGAGCTTAGGAATTTAGTTCTCCCTATGGTCGCACTTAAAGTATAAAATATGAAAGAAGAAATTAAAATGGCTAGAATAGAAGTCAGAATTACAATCAATGAACAGACCAAGATCAAAAACAAGGCAAATGAATTAGGCATTTCAGTTTCTGCCTATATGAGAAAAACAGCCTTAAATCATCGTATAATTATCAAAACAGACAACGAGATGATACGGCAAATTCGATTTATTGGTAACAATATCAATCAAATTGCGCACAGATTAAATATAAATTCAGATATGTTAAATTATTTTGATGCGTATACACAAATGGAAGAATACAAACAAATGCTTCAATTAATTATTGACAAAATCAGGAAAATATGATAGCTAAAATATCCAGTCCATTCGGAGATAATACAACCTTATTAAAAAAAATATCATACAATGTAACTAAGATTGAGGTTGGAAAAGGCGAATACTTGTACGATAACTTCTTTGAAAACGATATACATAAACTTTTTGTTGAAATGAAAGAAGTTGGTGAGATGAATGATCGTGTAGATAAAAAGTTTATCGAAGTATCACTGAATTTGACTCCCGGAGAACAAATAGACAACGATAAATTTCTTCAACTAGGAAAAGAATACATGCAACGAATGGGTTATGGTAACTGTTGTTACGCTGTAATTAGACATTCAGATAGAGAGTATAAACACCTACATATTTTATCAACAACTGTTGACTACGATGGTATTCATGTATCTAACTCGTATGATTGGCGTAAATCACAAGAATTATCAAGAGATTTAGAGAAAAAATACGGGCTTAAAGAGGTTGAATATAATAAATTCAACAGTAAAAGCCTCTCGAAAATAAAGGAAAGAGAATACTATTTCTCTAATGCATTAGATAAAGGATTGCGTAATTTTTCGACTAAAACTGAGCTTCTGGAATTACTTTCGGATGAAGCAAAACTAATTCAAAATAATCGGTTATCTAATACCGAATTAGAAATTCTTCTCGGTAAAAATGTCTATAACGAGGTAGGAAATGTTTTGGAGAAGAATAATCTTTTTGTGAGTTTATATAAAGAAGAACTACTCCAACAACTTGATATGTGCTATACTTCATCAAAAAACAAGTATGATTTTTTCGAGAGAGTTCATGCAGCTGGACTATATGTAAGAACTATTGCAGACAAGGATGGAAAACAGAAGCTAACTTATGGACTTCCCAATGCAAATATCTATTTTAAAGAAAATCGTCTGCCGCAGAAATATCGTTATGCAGCTATTTCAAACTTTATGACTACAAGAGCAATGTCTACCGATGAGCAAAAAAACGCAATTGCTTCAAAGGCAATTGTAGCATTAAATAATAGTAACTCATTTGAGAGTTATCTTATAGAGTTAGATAAAATTGGAGTTAATGCTATGCTTCATCAAAATACAGGAGGAATATATGGAATCTCATTTCAATTGAAAGATATTGAAGGTGCTGAAATCATAAAGGCAAGTGAAATTACAACCAATCGCCGATTTTCTTTTTTCAATATAACAAGATATTTCAGTGGTGAAGCAACCCCGTTAAACGATCTATTAAAAGTTGGAACAATTGTAAAGCAATCCTCAATGAATGAAGTAGAGCAAAAGACACATATAAGGAATCAGGTAATACTAACATTACCTTCGACCAAAAGCATTGAGGATCTTATTGAAAAACTTTCAGAGAAAGGCATATCACTATGGGTGAGAAAAAGTAAATCGGCAGAAGTAAAGGGATTTTCTTTCAAAATGAAAAATTGTATTGATGCCATTCCTATTAAAGCTCGGGATATATCCGCTAATTTCGATAAAGAATTATTCAGAGCAGTTCAAGCGTTCCACGCAACTTCTGAAACAGAATCGATGAATCGATTTAAACATTCACTAGAGCTTAAGAGTAAAGTAGAACAGCTTGATTTCAACGCAACTTATATATCGGCAATGACACAAAAACATGCTGAATTTTCAGCAGTAAGTGGAGATTTGCAAAATGACAATACACTTTTGAGTAAAAAGAAAAAGAAGAAAAAGAATATTGATTTTGAAAGTGGGATAGATTTATAATAATTTCTAATCCATAGACACCGAACATGCTAATGGATTAGACATTGCCGATTTCATTATCTCAAAACTTAAATCTAAGAAAACCACACTGGAAATTCAAAGTTTCTTCGGTCCAACATTACAATCTATGATTGACAAAAACAAGGCATTATTGATTTTGATAAATGGATTGCAATTAGGAGATATAAAAAAACTATTAATTCTGAACAAAATTTATTATACAGTCGGCACACAAACCAGTCGGACAGAATCCGGCGTATCTCCCAGCGGACGGACTTTTACATCCACACCGTAAATTTCTTTCAGTACGTGTTCCGAAACTATATCGTTAGCATGCCCTATTTTCCACAACGTACCTGCGTGAACAATGGCCACATTGGCATCGCACATAAAAGCATGGTCGGGCGAGTGAGTAGCCATAATAATGCCCAGTGCGTTATTTTTCAGTGCATTCACCTGTCGGATAATGTTGATCTGGTTTCCGAAATCCAGACTAGAAGTAGGCTCGTCCATAATCAGGAAAGCGGGCTGCTGAGCTAATGCCCGGGCTATAATCACCAGTTGTTGCTCTCCGCCGCTCAACTGTGTAAATGTTCGGTTTTTCAGGTGCGATATATGGAGTAAATCCATACACTCTTCGGCCAATATGCGGTCTTTTTTGCCCGGCGACCCGAAAGTAGATAAATGAGCTGTACGCCCGAAAAGCACCACATCTATCACCGTAAACGGGAAAGGAAGCGAACGGGCTTGCGGAACATAACCCACCATGCGGGCAAACTGCTGACGATTCCAATGTTCTATGGGCTTTCCGTCGAGCAATATGGAACCCGAAAGGGGTTTAAGAACGCCCAACATGGATTTAAACAAGGTGGTTTTGCCGGCACCATTTTTGCCCAACAGACACACTATTTCGCCCGTGTTCAGTTCAAAATTTATATCCTTCAGTACCGTATTACCTGCATATCCGAACATTCCGTTTTGTATTTCGAGCTTCATAATATGTAATATTTAATGAGATTTTATTTGAAAGTAATGTCCGGCGAAACAATCCTAACTTGTAACTCGTAACTATATACTACCACGATTTTTTAGTTGATCTTGATAAAAACACCAGAAACAGCGGTGCTCCGATTAGCGAAATAAGAATGCCGAGCGGAATTTCGAGCGTAGTGGCCGACCGTGCCACATCGTCCACAAGCAACATAAAAATACTACCGGACAAACATGAAGCCGGAAGCAGGTATTTATGATTGGGGCCTACCAGAAAACGGGCAAAATGCGGTACAATCAGCCCTATCCAGCCGATAAGTCCCGCAATGCAAACCACCGAAGCCGTAATAAGCGAAGCACAACAAATAACTATAATGCGAAGCCTTCCGGTATTTACTCCCAGGGCTTTTGCCTCCTCGTCGCCAAACGAAAGCACATTGAGTTTCCAACCGAGCAACAGCATGGGGATAATTCCCAAAACTACAAGTGGGAGCACCACTTTAATTACATCAAAACTAATGCCTGCCAAACTGCCCATAAGCCAGAATGTAATGTCGGGCAGTTTTGAATCGCTGTCGGCAATGTACTTCATCAACGAAATTAATGCATTAAAAATGGCACCGGTCACCATGCCCGAGAGTACCAACATCAGGATTTTATCGTGATTTTTACCGATAACCCGACTTACAAAAAGCGCCAGCAATACTGCCAGCAACCCGAAAAAGAAAGCCATCAGTTGCACACCGATAAGCGGCAACGACAGGGTGATGGCAAGCGAAGCACCAAATCCGGCACCGGAACTGACGCCCAGTATATCGGGACTGACCATAGGATTACGAAAAAGTCCCTGATAGGCTGTACCGGCAATGGCAAGTACCGCTCCCACTATCAGCGCACCGATAATGCGGGGCAAACGCACATTGAGCAATACGGTGGGCAAAGAAGAATCGACGCTGTGTCCGGTAAACAGATAAGTGAGCAAATCGGAAACCGAAAGCGGATAGCGCCCCAGGCAAGCCGACAGCAACACCGAAACAACGAGCAACACACCGAGCCCGACAAAAATAAGTGTCAGCCTCCCTCCTTCCCTGCTTTGTAGCTTAGCTGTTGGGTTCATGCGGGTCTATTTAAATCGTTCGTCGGACCGAAGTTCTTCCAACGGAAGATCCTTGTTTTTTTCGAGCCAGCCCAGCTTTACATCAAATCGGTTATCGTAACGCGGATAAAAAGGTTTAATGTCAATAAGCGGCGTACCGTCCAGCATATCTACCTGTTCAATGTGAATGATATTGCCCTCCACACCGATAAGTTTCACGGTTGAAAGCCCAATGGCATTGGGGCGTTTAGGAGCCTTGCAGGCAAAAATCCCGCGCTCTTCGGTATCCATAAACGGCACTACGACCAATTTATGCCCATCGATTTTATGAAAACGATACAGTAACGTGAGATGCGAAAAGCCTTCAATATCTTTTAATCCTGCCGCATACTCGGGTAGCAATTCTATATACCCGCGGATGCCTTCGGCTGCTATGGGTTGAATGGGCATATTCTTCACATCGGTGTGCGGTGTGTGAATAATGCCAATGGGTTTAATAATAATATCTTCCATTATCTGTTTTTAAAAATTTGTATCTTCAATAATTTCACCGAGGCGAAGTTTATTTCGCAGTGTCAACATTTTATTATCAATTGCTTCCAAAGCCGATAAATTGCTTTTCTCGTTTTCGGAAGTAATAATAAGCTTATGAATTCCTCCGTTTTTGATAACCAGTCGCTGTTCGGCCATCAGAGCCAGAATAGGATCGTGCGTGGCTATCAGGATGATTTTTTCGTTTTTTACCAGCAGTTGCAATGCTTTTTTCCGGTCGATTCCGGCATTTTCAATTTCGTCAATTAGTACCACGGGCGATGTGCTTAAAAAAGCCGTATCGGCTATCATCAAAGCCCGCGATTGTCCGCCACTCAAGGCGGTTAGCGGTGTTTCGGGCAGGAAACTTTCGCCCGCCAGTAAGTTGGCTTGCCGGATAATTTCCTGTGCAACGGAGTCAATATTACCAACCATTCTGCTCTCGGCATGCATGGTTATAAATTCGCTCACCGTAGCATCCATCACAAAGTTCATGTTTTGCGAAAGCTGCGCCACCAACTTATGATCCAACGAGAAACGCAGCTCCGAATCGGGCGTTTCATTGTTTATCAATATCGTTCGGCCAGTAGGCGTATCGCCCTGCGCCAACCACTCAATATCGGCCAGCAAACGACTTTTCCCCGAACCTGTCGGACCGACAATACTGGTAATGCTTCCCGCGTTCAGGGTTAATGTTTTATCTTCGGGAGTTCCATTTTTATCCTTTCCTCCAATAATGGTTATCGAATGAATCCGCTGGGCATTGCCCTGAGTTTCCAGCAATTCCCGGTTTTGCATATAAGCTTCAAAACTTTGAATCAATTCAGCTTTCCCTATACCAATATCTTCAAAAAAATCGACCGGAAGGTTATCCAGTTGCCTGGCAAGAGATAAGTCCCCGGGTTGAAAAGAAACACCGTAATGCGTGAAAAAATCCAGCACATAAGGCATTTCCTGCTTTAGGGTTACGAAATTCTTGAGGAGAATATCATTCTTCATTTTCAATTCATCATTTTCTGTTTAAAACCCTATTTTCTTCAAATTTCCCACCTGATATTCCGACCCGATCTTTGTTTCGCCCAGGCAATACGAACAAAGCGCAGCGGGCATAGAAAAGCGCAATTTTTCGTCGTTCAGCGATACAGTCTCGTTGGCTTCGAGCATCATCCGCGACAGCTCGAAAGTACCTTGCCCGTTGATTCCGTTCACAAACATGATTTTAGCCTTTGCATTGGCCTGACGAACCCTGAAAGCAAACACCTCGCGCTCAGCTTGTGAAACGATATCGCCTTTAGTTATCACCACAATATCGGCCATACGCAGCATCGGTCCTATTTTACGGGGCGTATCCATTCCCATCAGATTATCGATCACACATACCGCCAGCACATTCTTGATATGAGGCGAACAACGGTTACATAATCCGGCGCTTTCCGTAAAAAGATATTCGAAACCCTGCTGTAATCCCCAGTCCACCCCATCCTGTATGTTGCTTACAAAAAAATGATCGGGACAAAGATTGCCCGAAAGACCCACTTTAACCGGCACATTGATACGGGCAAATTGCTGCGCTTCGTTGGCATACAGGCAATCGAACTTGATGATACCGGCAGTGTGCCCATCCTGTTGCATGTTGCCGATAAGCTTCAGCAAAACTGCTGTTTTTCCGGAGGACGGAGGACCTGATATAGTTATTAGTTTCATTCTACTTATTTACTATTTACGAGATATCAATAAACATGCCTTAGATTTAAACAACACTATGCCAACAATATATACAAATTCAGATTTTAAAGAACCTACCAAAACGTAGGACAAACTCCGCTCCTTATTCATAGTTGTTGGTTGCTTTCTTGTCAGGGCGTAATTCTAAGTCACACTCTGACTAAGTACTGCGAATCAACCTCAAAACTTCATCATAAACATTATCTTCACATTTCGCCCCATGGCATACAGCAATGATTCAAACGGGCGATACTTGTTATCAGTCAGATTATCGCACCGAAGTTTCAAATCCCAATCGAATGCCCGCCCTTTGTGGTTGTATCCTGCCGAAGCCCCGAACAGACAATAACAGGGTGAAACATAATCACCATCGGCAGTGGATGCTATTCGGTTTTGAGTAGTATAAAACCGCATATCGCCACCAACGTACACCGACGAAGTCGAGTTAATCAATCGGCGAAGTGAAACATCCTGATAAAAATTAAACGGCGG
>Ga0302215_10000976_pt1 | contig 20742 bp, 27 predicted proteins | sample II_Fen_N3_1_FD_194580 | JGI IMG/M metagenome (GOLD analysis project Ga0302215, IMG submission 194580) | Peat permafrost microbial communities from Stordalen Mire near Abisko, Sweden - II_Fen_N3_1 | ecosystem: Environmental > Terrestrial > Soil > Wetlands > Permafrost | place: Sweden: Abisko... | reverse complement strand
GGGAATTGTAGGCATTATTGTAGGCAATTTGATTAGTCTAGAATTTGGATTCAACACTAAATTCGACTGGTTTGTTATTATATTATCCAGCACTTTTGGGGCAATCTGCATATTGTTTTTATTTAACAGATTTTTTATAAAACTTATTTAGCCACATTAATTGCAGTTTTTTTCTGTTTACAGTGACCAACCTATTTAAGGTCAATATAAAAAGCCCTACAAACTTTCTTTGTAGGGCTTTTTATATTGACTTTTTTCAGCGGAGAGGAAGGCTCTTATATTTTACATATATCATTATTTGTTATATGTATATAATGCTATAAATGTCTGATATTTAATCAATATACACTCTATTAAAATACATCTGTATTTATTTGTTTATGTTGAATTTAGTCCCTACTTTTGTAAAGTAGGGACTAAACTTATTATTATGCAAATTAAAAGAAATTATCTTTTCTTCCCAGATAAAGAGGGATCAATAGAAACTGGATACAAGCCAGATGCTAAGTTGCGGTTTCGAGTCAGATTTGAAAAGAAAATTGTGGCATTTAATGTTGGCTTCAGAGTGGACATTGCTAAATGGTCAAAGGAGTTTCAGCGGTGCAAGAATGGATCAACACACTCAAAAAATAGAGTTGCGGCAAGCGAAATAAACAAAGAAATTCAGCGTCTAGAATCATTAGCAGATGAAGTTTTTAAATCATTTGAAGTTATGAACTATTTGCCGTCGGAAATTGAGTTTAGAGATGCATTTAATGAAGCCAATGGAAAATTAAATGAAGTCGAGTCTGAACAAATTCATACTTTCTTTAGCGTATTCGATGAATTTACCAGGACAATGGGATGGCAAAATGCATGGACACCTGCTACGTTCACGAAATTTTCAACTATTCGAAAGCACTTGTTTTCATTCAATCCAAAATTAGATCTGAAAACATTATCTGAAAATGATATGCAGCTTTTCATTAATCATCTACAAATAGAAGGATTAAGAAACACTACTATTGCAAAAGATGTCGCATTCGTAAAGTGGTACTTGCGTTGGGCATTTGGAAAAGGATATTATGCCGGAACCTTACACCTAACATGGAAACCTAAGTTTAAGGGAACTGACGGAAATCAAAAAGAAGTTATCCACTTGACATGGGATGAATTAATGACACTTTACAATTTTGATTTTTCAACTGCCAAGAGAAAGTTGAAGGACAAAAACGGAAAACCGGTTACAGACGAAAATGGAATTATTAAAATGGTTGATTTGGAAGTAGAAAACCAAAAAGCACTTACAAGAATTAGGGATGTGTTTTGCTTTTGCTCGTTCAGCTCTTTAAGGTACTCAGACGTATCCAAATTAAGCCGTTCAGACATTAGAGATACGTTTATTTCAATTGTTACGCAAAAGACAACTGACGGGCTTAAAATCGAACTAAATAAATATAGCAAAGCAATTCTTGACAAGTATAAAGATGTTCATTTTCCAAATGACAAGGCATTGCCAGTTATTAGCAATGTAAAGATGAATGTACACCTGAAAGACATGGGCGAAATTGTCGGTATTGATGAACCGCAAAGGATTGTGTATTTTAAGGGAAATGAACGAATAGAAGAAGTTTATCCGAAATATGATCTACTAACAACCCACTGTGGACGTCGTACATTCATTGTAAACGCTCTATTTTTAGGAATCCCTGCAGAGGTGGTTATGCGGTGGACTGGTCACTCAGACTATAAAGCAATGAAGCCCTACATCAAAATTGTAGATCAACTCAAGGAGAAAGAAATGAAGAAGTTTGATTTTCAATAGTTGTAATTAGGCACTAATCAAAATGTAAATATATGGAATTTGGGATAAAGATACCTTCTTTAAATAAGAGGATTGCAGCAAGTACTAGTGTAAAACGTTTTGTAAATCACAATTTAGGGTTTAAAGCTCCAAAAGGTTACGGGTGGATTACAAACCCTAAAAAGGCGGCTTATAATCGAGTTTACAATAGAACAACTACCGGGTGTATGCCTATTGTTGTTTTTTTCATTATTACCTTGACAACTTTAATTCTCTCATTATGATAGATTTTACTGAAACATTCCCAATGAAACATCAATTTGTAGAAATTGATGTCAAGGATGAAGTTATGAATCTCTATAATCAATATATTAAAAGTTTTGAACATATAGAAGAAATAGCTCCGAATAAAGCTATTTTAAAGAATGAAAAAATACGTGATCAAGAAAACTTTAGAGATGGAAATGGATTTATTGTAACTTATGATGACACTATTAATCTATATCCGTTTTTTAAAGAAGGATGGGATCTGGCTATCAATGGTGATTTTACGTATGTCAATAACGCTTATAAATTTCAAGAAATAATTAAAGAGCAAATTCAAAAAAAATATGAAACAACAGATTTACCGTATAAATATTTTGAAAAACTATCTTATGTAGCTATTGAAGAAGCAATAGAAGGTATGGCTAGATATCTTTATTATGTATGGTTGATTAGTATAGATAAAGAATCTGTTTGTGCAAAGCCTGAATTTCTAATTGAATATGATAATAATCAATTAGAATTACTTCATAAAAGTTTGGAACAACAAAAATATATCAGCATTGATTTAAAAAGTTGGAAGTATTGGTTTTGCGATGAACAATGTGACAATCCTCAAAAAATAAAATGGATATTACTAAACCGTAAAGGTTCACCGCATAAAACAGCATTAAGAGAATTTTTAATGATGCTTTGTAAAACTTCTTCCCTAGATAAAATTGTAAAAACTGTTTTTGTTGATTCAAAAGGTAAATCAATTCAATTAGCTAAACCAAAGGCTGATGAATACTCTAATTATTATACGACAACACAGGAAATGTTCGATAAATTAGCGAATAAATAGCTTTATTTGGTCATTAAAACTCTAATTATTACTTGTGAAATTGATAAGTGCCGTAATAAGACAAAACGAATATGAAAGGGGGCCGGTAATAGTGGACACCCTGGAGTAAGGAAAGAAACAATTGAAAAGCACTTTGCCTTTTTACTAAATCAATAAGCCTAAAACCGATTATTATGATTGTTTTATCAAAAATTTTCCCGACAAAAGAACAATATAGGGAAATTGACTTAAAAGAGGATGTGTATTTGCGTTATATGTCCAGTATTGAACGATATAAGTTATTGGAGAGTAGAGTACCGAGTAAGAAAATATTCAAAGAAACAGAAATACGTAAACTTGAATTAACGAGAGATGGTAAAGGTTTACAAATTCTATGGGATGATTCAATTGATTTATTTCCATTTTTTAAAGAAGGTTGGGATAAAGCAGTGGCCGGATATTATGGATATTCAAATGCTGCATATAAAAAACATGAGCGGATAATAAGTAAAGTTCAAGAAAAATATAAGGATGTAGAGTTTTCCACCAATTATTTTGAAAACTTGTCAAAGCAAATTATTGATGAAGTAACTGATGGTATGGCCCACTTTTTATATTATGTATGGTTGATGAACGGAGACGAAGAATCAGAATCGTTTAAAATACTTTCATTAAAATATAATTTTGAGCAAATTTTTGCATTATATCCAAAGTTAGAACATTATATCCAATGTGACACTAACAGTTTATTGCATTGGATTGGAGAAGCAAAGTGTAGTAATCCTCAAAAAATAAAATGGTTGGTACTTAATAGGCAAGGTCAACCGCATAAAACGGCATTTAGAGAATTCTTATCAAAACTTCTAACAGTTGTACCTTCACAAAAAATCATAGATACTGTTTTTATAGATTTAATGGGTAATCCAATAAAACTTGCTAAACCCAAAAAGGGAGAATTTTCGAATTACTTTGCAGAAATTGATGAGTTGATTTAAAAACTACCCGACCTACCCGACCTACCCCGATAGCTTAATGTTATCGGGGTATTTTGTTATTTACCCGACCTTTCCGACCTTTATTTAGTCGGGTAAATTGCAGATAATAAGTAGATTATAATATATTTTGTTACCTATATTTGCACTGTAATTAATTACTTTACTAGGAGGGCACTCCGTATAACTAAACAAAATAACACATTTATGTATAATCAAATTAATAATTTAGAGCCTAGTGTAATTATTCCAGTTAGAGAATATGAAAGATTAAAAGGATTGGAAAATACTACTATTCAAAAGCCTCCAGTTACAAGCAATCAAGATAAGAACTATGAATATGGGATAAAAGGTATTCAAAGTATATTTAACTGTTGCTATGCCACTGCACATAAAATTAAATCTTCAGGTAAGATTGATAAAGCCATTACTCAAGTAGGTAGGAAGATTGTAATTGACAAAGATTTAGCGTTATCTTTAGCTGGGCAAAAGAATGGAGGAAGGAGATAATTATGGATAACCCAAAAAAAGCCTCCGGAGCTTTTGCGAGAAGCGAACCGGAGACATCTATCAAACTAGTACGGTGCAAATGTAATCAAAAAATCATTAAAATTGATATGCTTACCCAAATATTAATGAGTCATGTCATTACTATTGAGCAAATTAATGTCAATTTTGATATTAATGCTGCGGTAATCATAGGAAAGTTTCTGAATTTTGGCGTAGTAGTAATGGAACATGTCTACAATAATTTAGGCTTTAGTGGAACGAACCCCAATAAACAAAATATTTTTCATAGAAAGGATACATTCTTATGAAAGATAGTTTCGTCCTTTACAATTCATTCTATGAACCAATCCAGCTGTTGTCTTGCGAAGATAAATCATTATTGTTGGATTTGATATTTGAGTATAATTCGAGTGGTGTTGTTTCTGAAATATCATCTGTTGCGGTTAAAATAATATGGGCAACAATACGCCAGCAATTTGATCGAGATAAAATCAAGTATCAAAACGTAGTACAACGAAATCGGTTGAACGGACAAAAGGGAGGTCGACCCTCTAAAGATAACCCAAATATCCCAGTTGGTTATTTGGAAACCCAAGAGGAAACCCAAGAACCCAAAAAAGCCGATACTGTTTCTGATACTGTATCTGATGATGTTTCTGTTACTGATGATGTTTGCAAAGAGAAATCACAAAATCAAATAAATTTCGAAAAATTAAATATTCGAATTAGAAAAGACTGTCCAAATGTTGCAAAACTCGATCAGCAATTGACATTTGTTGATTTTGAAAAACTTATCGGAATCTATTCAAAGACACAGATTTGGGATATCTTAGAACAAATGAACAACAAAAAAGACTTGACAAAAAAATATACATCTGTTTATAGAACAACTCTTAATTGGCTCAAAAATAATGGCACAAAAATCTAATATAGCTGACCGACAGCTCCCATACGCTAAAGAGTCCGAATTGCTTGTTATAGGTACCCTTATGAATGAACGCAATTCATATTCAGAAGTAAAAGATTTACTTACTGTTGATTGTTTTTACAACGACTTTCATAAAGAAATATTCTTAGCAATTAAATCTATTGCAGAACGTGGAGATCGCCCTGATTCAATGATGGTTCTAAATGAAATGAGGAAAGCTAATGCTAATGCAGATGCCTACGAACTCACTAAAATGAGCCTTTATTCTACCTATGACGTGTACCAACATGCCGCGGTTCTTTTTGACAAGTGCATCCGTAGGAAGTTTTTTGAAATTGGTTCGTATGTTTCTAACAGTTGTTTCAATGAAGACGAAGATATAACTGAAGTTATTGAACGTGCCCGAGAATTATTAGAAAAAACATATGATATACCTCAAAACGCCCTCAAAAGTTTATCAGATGTGGCTGACGATGTTTATAAGCAGATAGATTTAAATTTAAGTAGTTGCGGTACCTTAACGGGAAGCGATACCGGATTTCGAGAATTGAATCAAATTTCAGGCGGCTTTCAAAAGTCTGACCTCATTATTATAGCTGGGGAGTCCAGTCAGGGGAAAACCGCTCTGATGTTATCTCTTGTCAGAAATATGGGTCAAGCCGGCAGTCGTATGGCTATTTATTCTTTAGAAATGCGTAATGTGCAGTTAGCGGCTCGATTAATATCAATGGAGACACATATCCCGTCAAATCAAATACTATACTCTAAGCTAGATTCTCAGCGAATCGAAGTCATTGATAAAAATCTAACTAGGGTTTGTAAGTCAGAAATATATTTTGATGAAAGAAGTACTTCGAATATCGACGCAATTATTGCATCTATCCGGACAATGAAAATTAAGAAAGATATCGATGGGGCAATTGTTGATTACTTACAGATATTAAACGTCAACATGAAAGGTGTAAATAAGGAGCAACAAATGGCTGACGTTGCACGTAGATTGAAGAACCTGGCAAAAGAACTGGATATTTGGATAATTGCATTGTCGCAGTTAAACAGAGATTCTCAAAACCCGGTACCCAACCTTAATCGGTTACGTGATTCTGGACAGATAGCTGAGGCTGCCGATATTGTCATGTTTGTTTATCGGCCAGAAGTATATGGTCGGAATTATCCTGAACCATTCTCACACATAGATACAAGTGGTACAGCAATGATAGACATTGCTAAAGGTCGGTCAATAGGGTTACTTAGGTTTATATGTTCCTTCAAAAAAGAGATAACACTCTTTTCTCCGATTGAAAATATTAACGCTATTCCTTTAAATAATAGTTCGTCAACTGATGATGATCCGTTTTAAAATATGAAGATGATATAACTTGAGAAATTTACAAAAAATATGCAGCAGAATGGTCCCAACTTATGATATAACATACAAAGTGAATGATGCTGGTAATTTGATAATAACAGCAGTTAGATGTACATCTGGAAAAGTTATAGAAATCGAGATTATTAACGGTAAGCTAAACTTAAAATCTTTGACAATAGAGCAATTGGATGTTATAACGAAAATATACGAATGGTATCAAAACGAGGAGATAAATAATGTACTTTTAGATAAGTCGAACCATAATTAACATAATTATTAGAAAGGAGTAAAAATGAAATTTAGTATGACAATCGAAGGTAAGAAATCACTTAAGTCAATACAGCAAGAATTTGCAAATAAACTGTCGAAAAAAGTGATATTGAAAACCACTGCGTTATCTCTAAACATAACAGCTAGAAGAGTGATCTCCCAAGTCAAGAAAGATGTAAAAAAAGAATATACGATTAACAATAAATATCTTAATCGTATGGCGACTCTTAAGCCAGCAAGTGGTACAGTTGAAGGATTGTATGCAGCAGTTAGTTATTCTTATAAACCGGTGCCAATGGTTGGGTTTAAGAATAAAGACAATAACAAAAGCAAATCACCGAAGAAACGTACCGGCGGAGTTACTATTGAAATTAAACGTGGGCGAAATCAGCTTCTTAAACATGCATTCATTGCTACTATGGCAAGTGGACATAAAGGGATTTATGCTCAGGGTTTGTATAAAGGTAAAACTTTTATTAATGATAAAGTGAAAACTGAAAAGGGTAAGGCACGTATAACAGAAATGAGAGGACCGTCCCCAATGACAATGGTAAGCAATAAAGATATTCAGAAGCGAACAGTTACATATGTAAAAACAAACCTTCCACCGAGGCTGCGTGCATTGCTTCAAAATGAAATAAATAAGTTAACTAAATAATACTACCATGCCATATAAAGACAAAAGCAAACGGAAATTGTATGAACAACAATATCGGATTAAAAATAAGGCTAAAATTGCCGAACGGGAGAAGCTCTATAGAGAGAGAAACAGAGAAAGAGATGCTGACAAACAAAAGGAGTGGAAGAATAATAATCCTGATAAAGTTTATGCTCAAAGAAAGAGGGTGAATGAACGAAGGGTGAATGAACTAATAGCCTATAGGATTGAACACCCAATTGTAAGATTAACGGTTGAAGAGAAGAAGGAGAAGGAACGGCAATATAACAAACTCAATTACAAAGGTTATGAAGGCTATACTGAGAAGCGAAGGACTCAGAACATCAATGAAACGAAATTACTAAAAGATAACTACGTAAAGAAAAAGTTAAGAAGGAAAGGATTTACAACGGATCAAATAAATCAAAATACTAAAATAATTGATTTGCAACGATTCATGATTAAGACTAAAAGATTGAGGGGATTAAAGTAAGAATATGTATATCTTGACCTATGAACAATTGTTGTTGTTAACAAAAGGTACTGTGAGCCTTTATTGAAAGCAGTGGGCTACACTCCCGTTTTCGATCTAGTTACATGTTTTTTTTTATGTACGCACTTGATTTTTTTTTGTTGTATTTTCACAATTAAGTCGCGCGCGCGAAAATGCGTATATGATTAATTACATGTACGCATTTATGTACGCACTTTTATTTTTTTTTATTTACATACGCATAAGTTCATATTTACTATTAAAACTGGGGTGTATGATGAATTTTCAATAATCCCAAAACCTACATAATAATTGCTGAAAAGTAATATTCTTTGAAAATAATGGGATTTGTATTTGAGATTGAAACTGGTTAAACGTACTTATTTTTCACTATTGGAGATTATGTATTTTATTTTTGTAAGAGTTCATATTTTACATATAAGAAATGAATTTCTTTGATTTGTATCAGGAGTTATTAAAATTTATAAGTATTCACATTTAATATTGACAACATGTTAGAAAAAGAAGAAAAGGCATTACCGGAATCGGTAACGCTTAGTAATGGAGTAGTAGCAACTAAGAAACGTGCTACAGTTCGCGATTTAGCAAATGCAGGTAATCAGCCAAAGGGTAAAGAGTATTTAACTACATACGCCCAGTTTGCTACTAAAGTACAATTTAACGGCAAAAATGTAGTGTTGGAAGATATACTCGATTTGTATGATGATGATTTAGAGTTGTTATCTTCGTTATTTATTGATGAGGACGAATTAAAAAACGTATAATCCCGACTGAAGATATTGTGTTTTTGGCACACTATACAGCGTCGGGGATAGCAGAAGTAGAAAACATGTATGTGGATAGGTTTACAGAATACCTTGAAAGCGCATACAAACTGTATGAATTGGAACTGGAAGCAGTAAAGCCTGTTGCGGTAACAAACTTATAAGAGCCTTGCAGTAATGTAAGGCTTTTTTCGTGGATTCATAACCTAGCATATACCCTGGGTAGGAGCCCAAATAAACAAAGGCGAAACAGAAACAGGATTGACGTATATAATTTTAATAGTTGAAACTTATGTAGTTTATTTTTGTAAGACTTCAATTAATGAACTAACTATCAAATTATATGGCTGAATCACCAATGAAATTAGGGCTTATTTTATCTGCGACAGATAAAATTTCTATGGTTGTTGACCGGGCAATGGGGAAATCACTTAAATCAATGAGTAATTTCCAAAAAAAATATGACAAAATGGGCGGCAACCTACAAAAAATAGGTATGTCTGTTATTGGATCAGGTGTTGCGGTAGCAACTTCTCTGTTTGCAATGACAAAAACAACAGCTACTCACGCTAAAGAGATTGCGCGATCAAGCCAAAAAATTGGAATGTCGAATGAAGGGTTCCAAGTATGGGCAAAAGCAGCTTCAAGGGCTGGAATGGAAAGTGATAGATTTGAATCAGGAGTAGCAAAGTTGTCAAAAACAATGGTGACGGCCGCAATGGGTCAAAAATCGTCAATAGCAATATTTAAAGCTGCTGGAATAAGTGCAAAAGATAGTACTGGAAAATTAAAGCCTACTACCCAGGTATTAAAAGAAATATCCGATAAATTTAAGTCAGCAGCTGATGGTCCCAAAAAAACAGCTTTGGCAATGTTGCTGTTTGGGAAAAGTGGTAAGGATATGATACCTATGCTGAATAAAGGCAGTAAGTCAATAGCAGAATTAACCGATGAAATGAAAAAGAACGGTGAAATGATCGATGACGAAGGTATAGCTAAAGCAGCTGAATTTAATAAAAAGTTGCGTGAAATGACGGATAAGATGGAAGGCACAAAAAATAAAATTGCCTTGGCCGTGATGCCGGCATTTACTCGTTTAGCAGATAAAGTTCTAGAGATTGTAAATAATGTTACAGATTGGATAACAAACAATAGAGATTTAGTTTCTCAATTATTGCATTGGGCTAAAATAGCAGCTATAGTTGGTGGAGCTATTTGGGGAATTGGTACTGCAATAAAAACTGTAGTAGTTATTAGTAAAACTGTTCAAACTGTGGTGTCTGTTTTTAAAGCCATTAAATTGGTTATGTGGGGAGTTACTTCTGGTTATTATAAAATGATAGCTGCGCAGAAAATTTCGTCTGTTTGGACTGGAATTGTAACAGCAGCCCAATGGTTATGGAATGCGGCATTTATAGCTAGTCCAATTGGATGGATCGTTTTGGCAATAGGTACATTAGTTGCCGTTTTAGCAGTATGTTGGAAAAAGTTTGAAACTTTCAGAGCTGTAATTAAAACTATCTGGGAAGTTGTAAAAGGATTTGGTGGAATTTTGAAAGATTATGTAGTTGATAGGATAAAAGGTATTATAACTGGTTTGGGGTCTTTGGGTCGAGCAATAGGATTACTCTTTAAAGGAAAGTTTTCAGCAGCAGGTAGCGAAGCATTAAAAGGAGTAAAAGCATTGAGTGGTTATGATGCTAAAATGAATGCAATGCGTAAAAGTGTAACGTTGGTTCAATCAATTCAGCCTACCTATTCTAAAATACTAGCTGCTGAAAAATCAGGTATACATAATAATGAAAAAGCTGCTATACAAGTTAAAAATAAATCCAAGGTTGAAAGTATTTATTCAAGTAATCAATCAAAGATTGATAATAAAATATCTACAACAAAGAACACACAAAATTCTCCAGCTTTAAATTATACATATAATGTAAATATAAATGGTGGAAATAGTGGAGACGTTGATAGCTTTAAAAAAATGCTTCAGAAACATAAGGATGAGATTACAAATATTGTAAAAGGGTCATTTAAGAATGATCTAAGGGTTTCTTATAATAAATGATTTTAAATTGGGTGGTTAATGTTGAACAGAGAAACAATGATACTTTGAATCATTGTTTCTCTGCGAAATAATCATTGTACAATTGCTTTAATGCCATTTCGTTATCTATCCGGTAAGCCTTATTCTTCCATAATACAACACCATACAGCTCTGTTTTTGTTTCCAATAGTTCAGAGATTGATACTTCTAATGCTAATGCAATTTTCTCGAGTGTTTCAATCGCCGGATTATTTTTTCCATTTATTATATTTGACATATTTGGCTGCGTAATCCCCACCTTTTCGGCTAAGCTCCCAACGCTTATTCCCTTGTTTTTTAGGACTTCTTTAATTCTGTTTTCCATATTTATATTATATTAATTTATAGCAAAGATAATGCTATATACATTACAGCAGTATAACTTGTTGTTAAATATATCATGTAGTGATAATTATTAACTTATTAGTCTCTGTTTATATATTATATAGCAGTATATTTGTGCCATAATAATAATGTATAACAATATAATTAATGTTTGAATATGGGAATAAGAAATATAGACGCTAACTGCCAGGAAACAGAAACAATAATGAATCTTGATGAAATTTCATATAGTGCATATTTGCAAATGGCAAGAGTATGGTTTTATATTATTAAAGATTACCAAATAGCAGAGAAATATTCTACTATAGCACTTCGATATAAGTCGAATTGTGGTGAAGCAAAATTCATACAGTTTTGGTCGAAACAGAAACTTTCAATAATAAATAATTAAATATGGACGGATTACTAGCACGCGAAGCTGATATAATAGCTCGCAAAACAGCAATTTATTTGGAGTCAATTATGAATAGACCCAAAACGCTTTTTATCTCTGAAAATGCAGCTTTTGAGCATTACAGGCAGAGAAATATTACACAGTGGTCAAAGGACGGACTTATAAAAGTGTATGAGAGGTGGAACGGTAAACAAACTGTTCGCGAATATAAAGTATCAGAGTGCGATTTGATGGCTGCTGAAATACAGTATCCATTTTGGAAAATGAAAGTAAAAAAATAACACACATTAATCAAAGGAAATATTATGGAGTCAAATGTATTAAAAGGAAATCTTGTTGAGGCTTTTAGCGGTATTGGGGCTGTTGTATTGGGAAGTTCATATGGAAATAAAGAGACAGCAACAGTGAATATAAAGAATATTATTTGTGATGGGTTAGAAGAATTATCGGAGTTTGCTCTTTTTAATGGAAGGGATATTATCAACGAAATAAATAGAATTAAAGTGAAGTTTCGCGATGATCCTTTTGAAGATAAGATATGTTCCCTTTTAGATAATGTTTTGCGAATAACAATCGTTGCAAATAGACACCAATGGTTTTATAGTGAAATTTCAGAAACAATAAAGGGGATTACTAAAGATTTAGATTAAAAACACTTAAATGTAAAATATGATGGAAGAAATTGCAAAAAAAACAGTCGTTAAAGTAATTTGGAATAACAAGGATATTGCAAAAACAGTGGATAAATATCTATCGTCCATAACGTATACAGATCACGAAGAGGGTGCAAGCGATGAATGTACATTGACTTTTGATAATACTTCAGGTGTGTGGAGTGAAGAATGGTACCCGGTAGAGGGTGATACAATTCAAGCATTTATTGGGTATGGTGATCAATTGATTGACTGTGGTATTTTCCAAGTAGATGAAATTACTTTATCAGGGATGCCTGATATAATAGAAATGAAGACAATTTCTACAGGAATAAATAAAGCGTTGCGGACAAGAAATAATAAAGCATTTGAAAAAATGACTTTGAAGCAAGTTGCAATATTCTTCTGCAATAAACATGGCTTTAAATTGGTTGATAATTCCAGTATCAAGTTATCGGCCATAAATATTGACCGAAAAACACAAGAGAATAAAACTGATTTATCATTTTTATCAGAGTTAGCTAAAGAATATGGGTTCCTGTTTTCAGTTAAAGGTAATAATCTTGTCTTTATTGATTATTATACACTTGATAATGCACCAAGTGTAATGGAAATTGATAAGACAGATATTGGAAATTATTCAATGACTAATAAAACCTATGATACCTATGCTGCGGCTTCATTTTCAAGGCGGGACCCAAAGAAAGGGAAAGTAATAAAGAGTGAAGTGACTGATATCTTGAATAATGATGTGCTTGACATTCACATATTGAGCGGTAAAGCTAATAATGTACATACAGCAGAGGCGAAAGTAAAAGCCGGGCTTTGGAATAAAAATAAATTCAAAGAGAGTGGTACGCTAGATGAATTTCAAGGTGATCCATTATTAGTTGCCGGTGTGAACTTTGATCTAACCGGATTCGGCTTAGCTAGCGGGAAATACCATATAGTAACCAGTACCCATAAAATATCAGGTGGATCTGCATATACTACTAGTCTTGAAATTAGGAAAACTGGTACTATTCCGAAACCAAAGCGAGTTCCAAGAGTTGGCAAACCATTACCTACCAAAGAAGAAACGGTACAGATAGATACCCAAGAAGCAAATGAATGAAATTCTATAAACGAAATGCACCTGAAATAAGCAATGCTTTGCCGGTGTAAGTTTAATAAGTATTTTTATTCTATAAGATTATTAAAAACAGCCGCAGTAATGTAAAATTATTGCGGCTGTTTTTTTTGCATTTATTACATTTGCAGATTATTAATTATTAACTATAAATAAAATGAGAAAAGAAATTGTACAGTCAATGTTAGATTTTATTCTAATTGACATTAAACAGTATTGGGTAAAAGAATTGAACACTGAAGGAACTAACTTTGATTTTGACTCCCAAGACATTTTTCGTGCTGCATATGAGAGATGTATTGCAGAGTGGAAAATAATTGAAGAATATCCACCAGAAGTTTTAGGTGCTGAGAGGGTTGAAATTTTGACAGGACTTAAAGATACTGCAACTGAAATTGTACAACTATATGAAAAACATAAAAAATTCTTTAGGCAGTATAACCGAGAACAACTTATGCTGGATACGTACAGATCAAGGCACCCTGAATACTATTCAGAAACAAATGTAATGCTGAAAAATTATTTAGGTATGGACATGGAGATGCCAGGTAGAGATGCTTATTATAAATCAACATTTTATAGTCAGTATGGATTTATATTAAATGACTATCATTTTGAGATTTATGTTTTCTGTAAATACCTATTGAATGAGATAAACAATAATTTTAAATCAGATGAGAGGTATAAGTCATTCATTGATAACTCAGCTTTAGCTCCGTATTTTTCAATGGGTATAGTTTTCGAAGTGTATAAACTAGGTAATGGGGTTATTTTTGAAAGTATGACAGAATTAGAATTCTACAAATCTATAAATCTAATGCAATTAAATTCGAATTTGAAAATTGAAAAATCCTCAATAAAAAGAGCTTATTATGTTCTACATAAATTTTCAAGTTGTATTAAAGACAAAGAGGTGAGGAATAATTGGATTAGTGTAATACTCCATAAGCTTGATAAAGACGAATCTAATTATTATTCAAGATATAGGGATGTTGAAAGTAAAAATGCGACAGATGCAGATAAGTTCTTTTCAGAAAATGTAAATGAAATGTTTAAAAACTATGTCATATAGTTCTATTTACCATCTCTTACCAATTTAAAACCATGTTTTTAAATCTTTAGCAAGTTCTATTTCTGTGATTATCATAGAAATAGAACTTTTTTGTTTTGAAAATTTCCATCTACTAACCAGGTTCATTCCAACCTATTTTTGCAGCGTTCGAACATTAATAAAGCCATGGTACAAGGCTATTGATTAATCGTAATACTGGAATAAATGAATATTGATGAATTAAAGCAAATGCCACTTTGGCAAATGACAGGGGAGGAGTTTTTGTTTCTTCAACGTAACATAAATAATGAAGATTCCCACAGTTCTACCAAATATGAAACCTCCAAAAGATATGTTTTTGGAGTTTTTGGAATCTCTAAACTCGTAGGTTGTAGTATGATTACGGCTTTTGACATTATAAAAAGTGGTAAAATAGACAATGCTATAACAGAAGTAGGTAAAATAATCGTCATAGATGCTCAGCTAGCAATTGAATTACTTGGATAAAAAATTCAATATAGCGATTGAAATAATAATGAACAATAATCTAAATTAGGGGAACACAACAAATTTACAACCAAAAAAATATAACAATGAGCATAAGTAAGAGCATTATAAATAATGCCATAGCTTATTAGGGCATTTTCTTTACGCTACGTTGCACCACACTAAAAATGCCCACTAAGCCAAGGGGAATACCCCTTTGGAAACCCAAGACAAATCTACGATTTTATAAATACAAAAACCAAGCTAAAAAAACAATATGGCCTACGCTGTTCTCCACTTAGAAAAAGCCTCCGGGGCTGATACTGGAATGTCAATGCATATTGAAAGAACTATATCACCTGCGAATGCCGACCCTCTACGCACTCATCTAAACAAAGAACTTATAATGTTCCCTGAAGGGGTCGCGAGTCGCTCACAAGCAATTCAACACAGAATAGATAATGCAGGTATTTCCAGAAAGATATCAAAGACTCAGGTTCGAGCGATTAGAATTTTACTTACCGGTAGTCCTGATAAAATGAAGGAAATAGAATCGGCCGGCCGGCTTGAAGATTGGTGCAATGACAATATTGAGTGGCTAAATAGAACCTATGGTAAGGATAATGTTGTATCCGCGGTACTTCACTTAGATGAATCAACACCGCATTTACATGCCACTATAGTACCCATTACTACCGGAGAAAGAAGAAAGGCCAAGCAAGAACAATCTACCCCAAAGAAAAAATACAACAAGAAAAGTATTGGTACCGTTCGTCTTTGCGCAGATGATATAATGACTCGACTTAAGCTCAAAGAATACCAAAACAGCTATTCTGAATCCATGCATAAGTATGGGCTAGAACGAGGAATTGACGGCTCAGAAGCTAAGCATATATCAACATCGCAGTATTACCGTGAATTGCTGTCGCAAACAGACGGCCTGCAAAACAATATTGGTAGTTTGCTTCACCAACAAGATCAAGTGACTGGTGAACTAATGAAAATTAAACGGGAGATCAAAACTGACAAGATGAAGAGTGTTGCGGTTAATGTCGCTACTTCGGCCATGGAGGGTATAGGTTCAGTATTTGATAGTTCTAAACTAAAAAAACAACAGCGTGAGATTGATACATTGAAAGCCGAAAATACAAATCTAAAGAATGAAGCCAGGCAACTAAATAACCGTATCAATACACTAAAGACTGAATATAAAAACACAGCTGACAAGCTCCGCGAAGAACTTAGAAAGATATATGACATGGTCCCAAGTATTAGAGATTTATTCATTATTGAGAAACTGTGTAGATTAGCTGAGTTCTCAGAGGAATTGACAAAAAAGATACTCGCTTTTAAACCGGTTGAGTTTAAAGGTAAAATCTATTCTTCTCAACACTTCTGTAGATTTGAAACAGAACACTCGATCGCTAAAATCGAAAATGATAAATCGGATCCAAGTCGACTTCGACTTTTTATAGATAACCTGGAGATACATGATTGGTTCAATAAGAAAGATAAAGAGATTGATAAAAATCTAGGGATTAATTATAGGCCTAATCGATTTGGAAATAGAGGTTTTGATATTTAAGTAAGATGTATTATGGTTAGTTGTGCTGAAGGAACTCAATTCAATGTTTAAAATTGGAGTATGATTTCTTATTATTTTGTAAATAATTAATCTTACATTTGCAACTTCAAAATTGATAATTCGTATGAAATTTTCATATTGCTTTTTTTGATTAAATAATTGACGATTTGTTTGTATTAATAAAAATAAGTAGTACATTTGCAAAACTTAACTCAAAAGTGAAGTCTATAAAAAAATTATCCATTATACTTTTGGAAGAATATGAAAAGGTAAACTTCTATTCATTTCAATTTGAGAATGAAACTCATACTGAGTTTGAAAATTTTCTGCTGTCTTTTAGTGAATCTCATCCCAATGATATAGGAACAATTATGTATCGGTTAGAACGCATAATAAAAGATGGAATTGATGAAAGACATTTTAGATATGCTGGACAATGGAAAGATAGAACTGCAGAACTTCCTAGTCATTATGATACTGCTAATTTAAGACTATATTGTATATGCGTATCTCCCAAAATACTGATTCTAGGTAATGGAGGATTAAAAACAACTCCCACATATAACGAGGATGCCTATCTGGATAAATGTGTAGAAACGCTCAAAAAGATTGATTTTGAGCTAAGATTAAAAGAAAAAACCTTTAAAAATTTTATAATAGACAAAAACATAAATGGTGATTTATCGTTATCTATACAAGACGAGGAATAACAACAATATTATGAAAAGAAACTCTATCATGGAGGCTAGCAGAAAGCTTATTACTCCGGAAATAAAACAAAGTGTTGATTTTTCAATTGACATTGCAGACAGAATTTTCGATATTCTGGAAATGAAAGGTATGAAACAAAAGGATCTTGCAAATCTTCTTGGAAAAAGTGAAGCTGAAATCAGCAAATGGCTAAAAGGTACTCATAATTTTAATATTGATACAATATTAAAAATTCAAGCAAAATTAGGTGAAGAGATTATTCAGGTAGTAAGCAAACCAAGCACCGAAGTTAAGGTGTTCAGTTGGACAGCAAGAAACTTGGTAATCTTACCAACAAAAGATTCCTATACAAGTACTTCAAAAACATTAGAACACGCAGCATAATGGGAACTGAGAATAAGAGTGTTAAGTTTGCTTTGGTAAAAATAAATACAGATCAATTTGCAATAATAGAAAGCGCTTTTAAAATGGGTAGTGATGTGAATCTAAAAATAGGTTTACAATTTGGTGCTAACAATGTGGATAAAGTTATTAGTGTAAAGACTTCTATTCAATTTGAACAGCAAGAAGTTCCATTTTTGATGATTGAAGCATCTTGTTTTTTTAGCATTGAAACTACTGATTGGGATACTTTCGTACAAGGAGCCGAAATTGTTGTTCCCAAAAGTGTTATAACCCATTTCTGTGTGTTAACTGTAGGTACAGTCAGAGGGATACTACATTCTAAAACAGAAGGTACTAATTACAATGGTTTTGTGGTCCCGACTATAAATGTTACAGAGTTAGTGACCGATGATGTTCGGATGTAAAATAACAATTTATGCATTTAATTGAAAGCCTCACATTGTTGTGGGGCTTTTTTGTATTTTTTTTATAGCGGGTGTCAAACATATTAGTCTGTGAAAATCGAGCAGAATTATTTTGTTTACTGTCATTACTGGAAACGGATAATTTCAAAGTAATTTGATTGTAATACTATGTATGATTCATTGCAAAAGGGTTGGTGTGAATAAATACATTAACCATAGCTGTAGTAGACTTCTTTGCCCTTAATTTTTCGGCATAACTAGCAGCAAAGTTTGCTACTGCCTCCGATATCGGGTCAATGGTAGTTAGTTTCTATCCAAAGCTTCGTGAAGTACATATTGTTTTCTTTGACTTTGGTGATTCGGTTTAAATGCAAGGCTTACCACACAATTCAAGCCATGTCCTTTCGTCTACAACGCCCATTTGATGTCTTACCCATGCTTTGCTTTGTTGAGTGAAATCACAAGCTGTATTGACGTTTCTTTGAGTGATGTCTTCCAATTCCCCAATCGTTTTCTATTTTCGTAAGTTTTAAAGCTCTCTCGTTTTTCATTTATATCACTATATAAGCATATTTGTAGGTTTTGTATTTCTTCGTAAGCTTTGTTGCCCACTTTAGTAATAGTTTTCATAGGATTGATTCCAAGCCTTAACTTCCAGGCTTGTATTCCGGGTGCAGTTCAACTCAAATTGGTCCCAATAATGTGATGTGTGATTTTTCTTATCATCATATTAATGAGTTGAACTGATGACTCATAATGTAGAACTTTTTTGTTTTAACCGACATGTACTGATAATTTAGAGATTTACGATTTATCTTTGCAGAATAAAATATTAAAAAATATACTTAAAATAATTGTGAATATTTCGTTTTAATATTGTATTTTTGGCAATACATAAATGATTAATACTATAATATGAGCAAAAAGAACACAAAAACAGTAAAATTAAGAGCATTTACTATTCCAAATAAAGAGTTGGATAAACCTAAAAACGAGTTGCTAAATCACCTTCAGAAACGGTTAGTCGATTTTAAAAGTAAAGCTAACGACAGAATGATGATATTAAATGCCGAAGATGAAAATAAAGAGGAAGATTTATTATCATCTTATAAATTGACAAAGAGTTACATTTGTGGAACTATATTAAGAATTTTTTATGCTGATGAAACTTCAAAAATACCTGATGACTTCTTAGAACACGAACAAATAACAATATCAGAATTAGAAAAGGATGATGAATCTGGTCAAAAAATGAGATTTAAAGAGAATTATTATTTCTTTATGAATGATTCATTTTTGGTGACTAATTTTCAGGCAAATACACATATAAAAAGATTTCAAACATATATAAATTGGTTAATTCAAAATGAACGAGTTGACATCTTATACGAATTTACCCCAAGAGTAAATTCAGTAGAAAAAATACCACTTTCTGAAATTAAAAATATCGAAGTTAAAGATTCTGCAATTTATTCAGATGATAGTGATAAAGTGCACCGTAATTCTTTACTCACAATAAAAGATGACTTTTTGAAACATTTTCTAAATGACGTAAAAGATTTTGATGAAATAATAAAACAGCAAGTTGTATCAGCACAACTTCTTTTAAAGTTTAATAAGCCTAAGGAAATGAAGAAAGAAGATTACGAAAGAGTAATGGGGGCTTATTTAAAACCAATTACTGAAACAGATGATGTTACATTTGTAACAAAAAAAGGGAAAAGAATAAATGGCACTGATTTAATAATGACCAAAGATGTAATTATTGAGCTTACAGAATCAAAGATGATTAGTGAAGAGCAGCTTTTCCAAGAAATGGAATTATACATTAAAGAGATATCTAAATGAAAACATTTATAAGGATAGTACTGGTTACTTTAGTATCAATACTGTTATCTACTCTTATTAAAACAATACCTGGTGAATTTTTTATTTCAACGATATTCAATGTGTCAGGAATAATGTTTTCAGTTGGGTTGGGTCTTATTGTAACATTCAATATGAATGGAATAAAAAATAAGGCTGTAATAAGTAGTATTAGAACTAATTTAAATACAGTAAGAGACTCCTTTATTATTTATTTTTCGCTCACCACAGCTGTGTATTTGTTAAGCAAGTTGCTCTGTAAGCAACCTATTACAACTATATCATTATTTGATTTTGATTTAGCGATTAATTGGACGATTGTATTCTGTCTATTAATGATTTTTGGTATAATGTATTTTATTATAAATTTTTTTCAGATACAAAAACTTAATGAGCAGATTTATGATGAATTAAACAAATAACAAATGAATTAAATACAAATACATTCATGTTAATTTATAACAGATAGTCTTTTTAGAAAGTGCCCATGGTATAATTTTGGATCATTTTATTGTTGCGGCTAATAAAGAGCCACTCAGAATAAAATCTGAGTGGCTTTTATGTGTAAAAAACGAGGACTAAATAGAGGTGTTATCCCTTATTTAGTCCTCGTTGAATTTAAAATGCTGATTTACAGCATGTTTTGCGGAGAGGAAGGGATTCGAACCCCCGGTACCCTTTTGGAGTACATACGCTTTCCAAGCGTACCTCTTCAGCCACTCGAGCACCTCTCCGTTTTTATTTGGAATGCA
>Ga0302215_10000975_pt1 | contig 20774 bp, 12 predicted proteins | sample II_Fen_N3_1_FD_194580 | JGI IMG/M metagenome (GOLD analysis project Ga0302215, IMG submission 194580) | Peat permafrost microbial communities from Stordalen Mire near Abisko, Sweden - II_Fen_N3_1 | ecosystem: Environmental > Terrestrial > Soil > Wetlands > Permafrost | place: Sweden: Abisko... | reverse complement strand
TCGAAATGGTGAAAACAAAGATGAGTTCCTTTTGGATGATTTACTTTACAAACAAAGATATGTTATTGAAAGAACCAATGCCTGGATAGATAGCTTCAGATCATTGCTTAATAAATTTGATATTACTATTTCGAGCTGGAAAAGCTTCAATTACATAGCATTTATGATTATATTATTCAAGAAAATTAAAACTAACAAAAAGTCAAGATGACTTCAATGAGTGACTTTGGACAATTTCGCATCTCATTTGATTGCGACAAAAAAAATTAAAAGGAATTTGGAGCGAATATAACATTGAAAGTCGTACCAAGACAACAATTGACTTTGAGAAAGAAAATTTGAAACACGACAATGACACATCAAAGCCCTAACCGCTAACACACGCCTATGTTCATTGGCTGGCTGACGTGCATTCCGGCGGTTTTGCTCCCGAATTCACCTTGTCGTTCCACGACAGCGAACGCTCCCGCAAACCGCCAAATGCCCATAGCCTCGGTCGTTATGGGCAACAGCAAAAAATGAAAAAGAGCGACTTAGTTATGTAGAAAAATATTTGACGAACTGTCAGTTTTGAGATTCTCTAAGATGCGATTTATCGAACAATTAATAAATACATTAAAATTATTGACTTATGAAAAATTACTCAACATTTATTTTTTTTTTTTTGACAGTTCTGTTACCTTTTAATCAGGTTCAGGCTGGTTGCGGACCCGCATGGTTAAAAAAAACAATCCCTGAAACTGGTTCATTTCTATTGTCCGACAATAAGTTATCACTGACATTTCTGGCTGGTGGAGGCACTCAACAAGTAGTGGGTGGCAATTTAAAACTTTACAAATCTGCAAATGACAGTTTGGTTGAGACAATAGCCATTACAAGTGTTTATCCAGTTGGAAGTTATGGAGAAGTAAATGGTTCTTTTGAATTTATTATCAGTAAAAAACTGGAAGCTAATACTAAGTACTATGTATTGATTGATTCAGGTTCATTCGCATGCAGAGAATTTGTATTTGATTTTTTAAGAGACAGTACCGGCAAAACGTTTGTTTGGGACTTTACTACAGCTTCTTCACCTTTAACCATCAATTATAGTGGTGCTGTAAATTTCTGTCAGGGAGAAACAGCAACCTTAAGTGTACTAAAATGCTTTTCTTATCTCTGGTCAACAGGCGAAACAACTCAGACGATTGTAGTTAACCACGCTGGAAATTATTCGGTCAAAGTTGATTATATGAATGGTACTTCTGCAACCAGTTCTATAAATATTAGTGGAAAACAACCAAATTCAGTTCCAATTTGCTATGTTTCTGTTGATTCACTTTCTCAAAATAATATTATTAGATGGGACAAATCAAATCTCTCTGTTGTTGATAGTTTTATTATTTATCGCGAAATTACAACTGATAATTATATGCCTGTGGGTGCTGTGTCGTATAAAGAGGCAAGCATGTTTACCGATACTGTACGAACAAAATACTTTCCAAATACTGGAAATCCAAATGCAGGAACATACCGGTATAAACTTCAGGTACGAGATACTTGCGGGAATTATAGTGCATTGAGCCCATACCACAATACCATTTATATGAATAACAATAATGGTACTTTCTCCTGGATACAATTATACAATATTGAAGGTGCATCCAATCCTGTCAACGCTTATGTTTTAATGCGAGATGACAACAGTGATGGTAACTGGCATGCTATTAATAGCGTAACTGGTACACAATATACCGTAACTGATCCTGCATATTTGAACTTCAAAAATACAGCTAGATGGAGAGTAGAAACACTGTGGGGAATCAGTTGTGGTCAAGCGACAAAAGTAAAAGGAAGTACCCCTGCATATACTAGTATATCACGTTCAAACGCACGAAATGGTATAATTTCAAATATTCCCACAACTACAGCACAGAATGTACTAAAAATATATCCCAATCCAAGTAAAGGTAGGTTTATGCTTGAAATGAATGAAGACACAAATGCAACTGTAAAAATATTTAGTATTCTAGGAGAATTAATCTACGAACAAAAATCAGTAAACAGAATTCAATCTTTTGATTTGTCAGGTTATTCGGCTAATATCTATTTTGTACAAGTGCAATGTGGAGATAAAGTGTATAAACAAAAATTAGTGTTGGCAGAATAAAGACTTAAACGAAAAAAGACTTAGCAAAATTGATGTAACAGACTTGAAAACCAAGAAAAGAAACGGAAACTTTTGTGCAAACAACACGAATTCTGCGTTTAAAAATGAGGAACAAACAAACTTAAACAACCAAGCTGCTAGCACATAACACACCTATGTCCATTGGCTGGCTGACGTGCATTCCGGCAGTTTTGCTCCCGCATTCACTTTGTCGTTTCACGACAGGAAATACGCCCGCAGACCGCCAAATGCCCATAGCCTCGGTCGTTAGAGGCAAGTGCAGAAAAAAAATTGCGGAGTAGAACTTTTTACAGTTTTTAGGTTGAAAATTTGCTTTTGCGGTGAAAAAACTCTATTTTTACCGCAAATTATGCAGTGAAAAAGAATTATGTATATACACGAAAGAGAAAACTGGTACAATTTCGTTTGGGATAACGAAAAGATTTTACCAATATTAGCCTCAGTAAGACATTTACAAGGCAGACTGCTCGGACATATGGAAAGATTGGGTTTCGACTTAATCGAGCGTGCGACATTAGAGTCTCTAATTTTGGACGTTATTGACACGTCTAAAATCGAAGGTGAATTTCTTAATCCTGAACTTGTTCGCTCGTCCATTGCTCGAAAATTAGGTATTGAAGGAGCTGAGTTTGTATCTACACCACGAAATATTGAAGGCGTTGTTGATGTTCTATTAGATGCGACTCAAAATTATGATAAAACTCTTTCTGACGAACGACTTTTTGGTTGGCACAACTCACTATTTCAATCAGGCTACAGTGGACATATAAAAATTGATGTTGGACGTTTTCGAACGGCTGGAATGAAAGTCGTTTCCGGTGCATTTGGTAGAGAAAAAGTACATTTTGAAGCTCCAACTTCTGAAAAAGTTCCATTGGAAATGGATATATTTCTGAATTGGCTGAATGAGAAAAATCAGATGGATTTAGTTTTGAAATCAGCTATTTCACATTTTTGGTTTGTTACCATTCACCCCTTTGATGACGGCAATGGACGACTTGCCCGAGCAATTATGGATATGCTTTTAGCTCGAAGTGAAGGAAGTAAAATCAGATTTTACAGTATGTCCAATCAGATTTTCAAGGAACATAAACAGTACAACGAAATTATTGAAAAAACGCAGAAAGGAACAAGCGACATTACGACTTATTTGCTGTGGTTCTTAGACTGTTTCGAAAGAGCATTACTTGCAAGTGAAAAGAATTTAGAAATTATTCTTGACAAATCGCACTTCTGGGAGAAACATAAATTTACTTCTATAAACGAGAGACAACGAAAAACAATTAATTATTTATACGACAATTACGATAAGGAAGTTGGATTTTTACGAACTTCAACCTACGCAAAATTGACTGATTGTTCAACTGATACAGCTTTGCGTGATTTACAGGACTTAGTTGAAAAAGAAATCTTAAAATCGGAAGACACTGGAAAGAAAACCAATTATCTGATTGTTAGTCCGAAGAATTTACGAATTCCGAAAATATCAACAACCTAATATCAACAAGCACCTAGCCCCTAACACACGCTCTATGTTCATTGGCTGGCTGACGTGCATTTAGCAGGTTTTGCCCCCGCATTCACTTTGTCGTTCCACGACAGCGAATGCTCCCGCAAACCGCCAAATGCCCATAGCCTCGGTCGTTAGGCGACAGTGTGAGTCGTCCTGAAAAATGTCTACACAATTCAGAGTAGATATGTATCAAAACGATCATTTATTACGTCGCTTTAGCGAGAGTTTCAAACTAACAGAAAAGTAAATAACACATAGACAAGATAATAACTCATAACACGCGCATATGTACATTGGTGGATTGTCCTGTATTTAGGTAATTGCCTTCTCAAAAAAGAATGATTATGGTGGCAAATGCACAACTATGGACCATAATCATTAAATAATCAATTAATTAATTACCCGTTCTTTCCTCAAAAAAATATCTGTACTCATCGATTGAGTCAGATACTCATCTTTACATCTAGTAAACGAACAAAAACAGATAGATTCTGTTAGAAATTTCTGTAATTAAATCAGTCGTTCGTGCTCCAAAAATGTCATTTCGTAGCTTAAATTTGCCATTTGAGCGATGATTATATAGTTAGCCGACAACTTTAGTCTAATTTTGCGACACTAAAAAACGACGTAAAACTAAAACTGAATGCATGGAACAAACTAAAAGCCTATCGAATGCTGAAATTAGAAAAATAATTTCGGCCGATAGAGAACGAACAAATATATTAAAACAATCAGAACAACTAACTATTGCCTTTCTGGTTAAGCGATTACCGACTTGGTTAAGCCCAAATATGCTTACAAGTATCGGTTTTTTTGGCAACATACTAACCTTCTTAAGCTTCGTCCTTGCGACTTATATCAACGTCAATTTTCTGTTGCTGGGGGTTGTAGGATACGCAATAAATTGGTTTGGTGATTCGTTGGATGGACGTATTGCCTATTACAGACACAAACCCCGTAAATGGTATGGGTTTGCCTTGGATATGACTATTGATTGGCTAGGGATACTACTCATGGGTTTTGGATTTGTGATATATGCAAATGGACCATGGGAAATGGTTGGGTTTGGATTTGTGGTGTTGTACGGTTGGGAAATGATAACCACCTTACTCCGCTATAAAATAATCGGTAAATACTCTATTGATTCAGGTGCTTTTGGACCTACAGAAGTTCGAATCATCATGTCATTAATTTTAGTGTTAGAAGTATTCTTCAAAGATTCTATTCTATACATTTCATCCATTGCAACAGCAATACTGTTTATCATAAACATTATTGACACAAAAAAACTATTAAAATTAGCCGATGAGTGTGACATTAGAGAAAAAGAACAAGCTAGTAATTAATAGTAATATAATTGGTCAACTTATTGTATTTGCAAAAGCTCAATTATCAGCTTTTATAGGAGGACTAACCGATTATGCTATCATGGTTTTCTTTACCGAGGTTTTTCATGTTCATTATACCGTATCAATTGTCATTGGGGGTATTATAGGAGCAGTGGTCAATTTCAGTATGAATAAAAAATGGACATTCCATTCCGAAAACTCAACCTATAAAAATTCTATGCACAAACAGCTGCTAAAATTTGTTTTAGTAGTTATCAACAGCATTTTCTTAAAATCAATGGGCACTTATGCCATCACAACCTTTATGAGAATTGACTATAAAATCAGCCGTCTTATAACTGATTTATTTGTTTCCATTGGGTTTAACTACAGTTTACAACGTTATTGGGTTTTCAAAAAAGCCTGATACATTTTTTCTTGATTTATTTCAACATGAATATAAAAACAGCCATTCTAGGCACACTTCTCACTCTTATTCCTTCTTTTGGATTTTCGGAAACAAACAGCCCAGAAACATTGAAAGGAGTAGTGGTTGATGCACAAAGCAACGAACCAATTCCATACGCATCTATCTATTTTTCAGATTATAATTACGGAACTAAAACAAATGCAAAAGGTGAATTTAGCCTTAACACAAACAAGCTTACGCAAGCTAAGAGTAAAGCAAAGGTGTCTTGTGTTGGCTTTAAACCTGTGTTAGTTTCACTATCGAAAGCTGACAAAGGTATTACCATCAAACTAAGCTCCGAATCGCAAGCATTAGGCGAGGTGACAGTTAAAAAACAAAAATATAAAAACCGGAATAATCCGGCTGTAGAGCTTATTGAGAAGGTTATTGAAAACAAGAAGAATAACCGCAAAGAAGCGTTGGACTATTATGAGCAAGAAAAATACGAGAAAGTTCAATTTGCCATTAACCACATTACACCGGATTTCCAGAAAAAAAAGCTTTTCAAGCATTTTCAATTTGTATTCGAGAACATTGATTCGCTAAAAAATAACGGCGACAAAATTTTGCCCGTTTATCTTAAGGAAAACATTTCGGATGTATATTATCAGAAATCACCACAGAAACTAAAAGAAGTTGACAAGGCACACAAAGCTGTCTCATTTGCCGGATTCGACAACAAAGGCATTGAAAACAACATTAATTACCTTTATCAGGATGTAGACATCTACCAGAACAATATTTCATTGGTTTCCAACCAGTTTCTAAGCCCGATAGCAGGAACTGCTCCCGGCTTTTATCGCTATTACATTATGGATACCATTCAGTCGGGTAAGGATAAAGTAGCCCGGATGTACTTTGGTGCCCGCAACAAGGAAGACATGCTTTTTCAGGGTTATTTATATGTTTTGCTCGATGGTAGCTATGCTATAAAACGCATTGAGCTTACAACCAGCAAAGACATAAATATCAATTGGGTATCAGACATTAAAATTGTTCAGGAATTCAGTAAAATGGATAACAAGAATTGGATGTTATCATCGGATCAGATATCCATGAACTTTGGACTCAGCAAGAATGGACGAGGTATTTTTGGGCAGAAAATAGTTTCATATTCCAATTTTAAACTGTCGCCAACGCTGAAAGGTGACAGTATTCTTAATGGTAAAAAAGTAAAAACATTAGAGCTAACTGAACTCCAAAGTAACAAATATCTGGATGAACACAGGCATGAACAACTGAGCAAATCGGAAGAGGGGACTTATACAGCTATGGATAGCGTACAGAAAGTCCCAGCAGTTAAACGTGTCATGGACATAGCTTCTATATTTATGTTTGGGTATAAAGATCTGGGGCTGTTCGAAATAGGCCCGATAAACACCTTTTATATGTATAATTCAATAGAAGGATCGCGTTTACGTTTTGGTGGTAGAACAACTAATGCATTTAGCAAAAAATTTAATTTGGAAACATACCTAGCCTATGGATTTAAAGATGAACGGTTCAAATATTATTTAGGTGGTACATGGTCGTTTACTAACCGAAATCTACAGGAGTTCCCGGTAAAATCATTAAAATTAAGCATGCAGAACGAGACTCAGTTGCCTGGACAACAAATGCAGTTTTTAATGGAAGACAATTTCCTTCTCTCGTTTAAGCGTGGTGTAAACGATAAGATATTCTACAATAAAACCTACAAAATAGAACATTTGAACGAGTTCCAGAATCACTTTTCGTACACATTGGGCTATAAATACACAAATATGGCTCCGGGAGGAACGATGGCTTATAACTACACCGACTATGCAAGCGGCATAAACGATGTCAACAACCTACACGTATCGGAATTCTATGTAAATCTTCGTTATGCACCTCATGAGAGTTTTTATCAAGGTAAAACATTTAGAATACCTAACTACAGTCGATTCCCGATTTTTGAATTGAGATACAGCGCCGGAAATAAAATTTGGGGCAACGACTATAACTATCAAACATTGAGGTTTAATATCCGTAAACGTTTTTATTTCTCAGTGTTAGGTTATTCAGATGTAGTGTGGGAAGCCGGAAAAATATTTGGTAAAGTCCCCTACCCTTTGCTGAACATTCCGCAAGCCAACCAGACTTATTCGTACCAGATTGAATCGTATAACATGATGAACTTTCTGGAATTTGTAACTGATCAGTATACTTCATTATTGGTTGATCACAATTTCAATGGTTTCTTTTTCAATAAAGTTCCTTTCATAAAACATCTGGGTCTTAGGGAAGTGGCGAGTTTTAAAATGCTCTATGGAAACTTGACAGATGCAAATAACCCTGCTGTACAAAGCGACTTATTTAAGCTCCCAGTTCAGGCCGATGGTACTCCGGTTACTTATACGCTTGGTAAAACTCCTTATATTGAGGGCAGTGTGGGTATTGGGAATATATTCAAAATTTTTAGAATTGATTTAGTACGACGATTTACCTATCTGGATAACCCTTACGTATCGAAGTACGGAATCAGAATGAGGTTCAGGCTAGACTTTTAGCCCTTGTAAGCAACAGAACAATGCTTGATGCACAACAATCATTTATCTGTTGTTTGCGAGGACTTTCTCGCAAACGGATATCGTAAAATTTTAAATCTTGTAAACTAAAAGGCATATTAAAATTTAAACCGACATTCTTGCATTTTCTTTTTCCTATGAAGCCCTAACGAGTATATTTCGGAGAAAACAAAATTGAATCCAATTGCCAGATTAAAGTCACTAGAATTATATGCAGTAGGGACTGTACCTATTGAATTATTAAACCCGATATCTGATAGCGCTAAATCAAATGTCTGAACGGGTAAGTAATCAGCGGCAAAAAACCAATGCATAATACCCGCTTTCAATCCAACTCCAACACCAAGGCTAGTTGCACGTCCACTAAAAAGGGAATAACTAAACGAAGCACTCAACCACTCTTTTGGTTGAGTATTTACAGAAGCAGTAATATCTTCGCTAACAAGAGACCGATACAAATATGTTCGTGAAAGCACACCAAAGCTCACTTTTTCATTATCTAAACTATACTCTGCTCCGAAATTAAGCTTGGTATTCGTCACTGTTAAATATGTATTCACTGCAGTAATTGAATTTGCTGATGGTTCAAATACTTTTTTAAGAGAGTCAACCCTTGAGCTTCTCCCTAAAGTACTAAATATCTGCGGGAAAGTATTAATACTGGATGAGCTATCTATTTTTTGAATACCCATAAATGTGTAATTTGCTTTGTACTGGACACTTTGGACATTTTTAAACCAATTTATAAAACCCACATCAGTTATTGCCCCTGAAAGCTTAATATTCCTATTCAATTTATACTCTCCACCAATATCAAGCCCCGCGCCTACTCCTGATGGCTTCAACCAATCAATTGTTCTTGTTGGGGTTATATATGAAATTGGATTTGAACTGTCAATGTTGCTAACCTGAACAGGGCTCGAAACATTAACAATTCCCTTAGCAATAAGCGACCATACTCCATTATTTTTCTTTAAGTCAATTTGATTGTCTGTATTCGAAATGTTAGCAGAACCATATAGAAGTTTGACTTTAGCTCCTAATGTCCATTTTTTATCAATAGCTCTGGAAAAACCAAATGCAGCCTCGGTATAAATAGAGATATCGGTCTGAAGCGAACTAAGATCATATGAATTAGCTTGATCTGTAGTACCATACAGCGCTATTCTAAACGCGTCTCTAGGCAAACAAGCCCATCCATTTATCTTTTCGGAAAGTGAAAAAGTCCAATAGTTATCTTTGTCTCTGAATCCTAGAGAAATAAGATTCGTCTGCAAATCAGTCCGAATTATTGTGCTTTCTCTCAGAGTATTATAAAAGCCATCAATGCTGGCTTGTGATCTAAACAAAGAAGTATTTTTAGTGTCACGATTATATAACAAATCCTTTACTGAGAAAGAATTATCACCTAAGTAATACTGGGTAAAACCAATAATAGGAAGACTGATAGACAAGTCTCCTGAAGGTTGAAATGATGGATTTAGATAATGTCGCACAGGAATATCTTTCATAAAATAGAAAGTATTTACCTGCTGAGCCTTAATTGGAAGCTGAATTGCAGTGGTAAAGAAAAGAAAAAGAAAAAAAATCAGGATTTTCACTTAATTAAAAAAATTACAACGCAAACAACTAATCATTATAGTACACCAGCTTTTGTGTAAATTAAAACAAATCAATATAAATTTGCTGTAACAAAACATAAAATGGTTCATAAAAACCCACAAAACTTAATGAGCCTTCAAAAGTCAAAACGGGCATTTTATCTTCAAACAAAACAGCCTCAAATATACAAAAACACAACGAATAATTTAAGCACAAATAAGTTATAATATAAATCACCAAAAGTACAATCGAAATTGCATTATTTTACATTTTGGCCAAACTATATGAAGATGTACAGTCTGATTTATACACAAATAACTCCAACCCACACTCAAGTACTATCTGCAGAGCAAAGATAGCTTAAAGTCCTTACTTTTATCTTTTTCGTTACAATAATTGGATATTAATCACAATTAATCAGCCATTTTATATATAATTAATTTTCATTTAGTACGCCAAAAAGTCATTTCAGATCTAAAAAACACCAGTTCAGTATACATATAGCTTTAAAATACTGTTTTTCAGCATAATTTTGCGTCGTAAAACAATATAAGTATTAGTTATGAAAGGAAAGATTATTTTATTTACAATTGTTATGCTTAGCGGTCAATTGGGTTTTGCGCAAGAAAGTAAAACCATTGAACTATCATTGCAAAAATGCGTACAACTAGCAGTTGAGAAAAACATCAATGTGAGGTCTGCCAGCATTGATAAAGAAAAAGGTAAGGCAAAAGAAGCTGAAGCTAAGGCTGGTTTGTATCCTAAAATTAATATTAGTGCAACCATGACTGATAATGTGGCACTACCAACCACCTTGCTTCCAGAGGCTTTTGGGGCACTGGTTGGAACTCCAGGCAAAGCAGTGGCAGTACAGATGGGTAGCAATTATAGTTCTACAGCTATGCTATCTATCAGTCAGGTTATTTATAATCAAACTGCTCTTACTGCACTTAAACTGGCTAAGAGTGCTGATCAGTTAAATGAACTTGGTATTCAAAAATCGAAAGAAGAAATAGGGGTTCAGGTTGCCAAAATGTATATGCTTGCGCTCACCACCAGCGAACAACGCCGACTGATCGAAAGTAATGTTGAACGTGCAGAGCGCTTGAAAAAAATTACGCAGGTGACTGTCGAAAATGGTGTGGGCAAACAAATTGATCTGGATCGTATCAATGTGAGTTTAGAAAATACATACACACAACTAAGCAATACAAAGGCCGCTCAGGAACAACAAATGAATACTATTAAGTTTTTGCTGAATATGCCACTGGACACACCAATAGAATTGACCGATACTATTGGAGTGGAATTGTTGAACAATACACCTGTGCTGGTTAACGATTTTTCGTCCAATGTAAATGTTCGGATGCTGGAATCGCAGCAAGAGCTTTACTCATTAAATAAAAAATTGACCAATGCCGGTTATATGCCTTCGTTGTCTATTTCGGGACAGGCTGCTTATCAGGGATTGCAGAATAAATTCAGTACATATTTTAGTTCGAGCAGCGACAACAAATGGTTCCCATACGCCAATTTTACGGTAACACTTTCGGTTCCTGTTTTCGATGGGTTCGAAAAACGCTCCAAAGCTCGTCAGACCGAAATGGATATACAAAAAACAGCTTTGACTTTGAGTAACACCAAAGAATCGCTTAATCTTGATTATCGCAATGCGTTAAATACTTACACCAACAATAAAACCAATGTTAGTCGCCAAAAACAGAATCTACAATTGGCAGAAAAGGTATATAAAGAAACTACGCTGAAATACAAAGAGGGAATGGCTACAATGAGCAGCTTGTTACAAGATGAAACCGGACTGGACAATGCGCAGGCAAGTTACCTCACAGCTTTGTACAACTTTAAAGATTCAGAGCTGAAAATTATGTCTTTGAACGGCGAAATAAACAGATTAATTCAAAAATAAGTACTGAAAAATATAAAAATATTAGATATGAAAAAGAAAACGATTATCATAAGCGCAACTGTAGTAGTATTGCTTGGTCTTATGACATGGACATTGGCTTCCAACAAAAAGGTGATTGATAGCCGCAAAGAAGTTAAAACTACTCAAAGCGATATTTCGGTTACAGTAGCCTCAACTGAAATGAAAGAAACAAATGGCAACCTGGAGTTGGTAGGTACAGCTCAACCATGCAAAGAAGTAAATATATCTTCTGAAAGCTCAGGTAAAATCACAAAATTAAATTTCAAAATGGGCGATTTTGTTGCTAAAGGAAAAGTGCTGGCTCAAATTGACGATACTTACAAACGTTTGGCTTACGAAAATGCAAAATTGAGCTATGAAAAATGCAAAGACGATTACAGCCGTAATCTATCATTGCGCAAAGGAGATGCTATTTCCGACACTCAACTTCGTGACATTAAAATGGCTTTTGATAATGCTTCAATACAGCTTGAAAATGTAAAAAAACAATGGGATGATACTAAAATTACGGCACCTTTCAGTGGTTATATTACTACACAAAACACGGAACTTGGAGCTTATGTAAATGCAGGAACCGTTATTGCCGGAATAGCAGACATTGCTGAACTAAAAGTAGTACTGGATGTATCTGAATCAAATGCATACGAGCTTCATCAAGGTCAACAAATCTATGTAACTACCGATGTTCATCCAGAAGCAAAGTACACTGGTAAAATATCTAATATCAGCCCAAAAGCCAGTGCATCGCATACTTATCCTGTTGAAGTATTGATTGCAAACAACGGAAAAAACAAACTAAAAGCCGGAACTTACGTAAATGTAAGTGTAAACATGAGCAAGAGTGGAAAAGCACTAATGATTCCCCGCGATGCTATTGTGAGCAGTGTGAAAGATCCATCGGTTTATGTTGTAACCGGAGGTATCGCTAAACTGGTAAAAATAACTACCGGACGTAGTTTTAGTTCAAATCTTGAAGTAGTAGCAGGACTTAATACCGGTGACAAAGTGGTTACCAACGGTCAAATCAACCTTACTGACGGAGCAAAAGTTTCCGTTATCAACTAATTTCAATTCAACTATTTTATTATGAATATAGTAGAAACCTCCATAAGAAAACCGTTAATAATCGCCGTAGTATTTACGCTGCTTACTCTCGGTGGATTGTTGTCGTTCAACATGCTTAACCTAAACTTATTACCTAAGTTTGAGTTACCTATTCTTACCGTACAGACTATTTATCCCGGTGCCGGAGCATCGGAAGTAGAAACTTCGGTGACCAAAAAGATTGAAGATGCATTGTCGACCGTCGAAAACCTAAAAAAAATCAGTTCGACTTCAATGGAAGGCGTATCTGTGATTGTTATTGAGCTGAATGAAGGAACCGATGCCAATCTGGCAGTTCAGGAAGCTCAACGCAAGATTTCGGCCATTAAATCGAACTTGCCTACCGACGTAAAAGAGCCTTCCATTACCAAACTGGCACTTGACGAAAGACCAATTTTGAATGTGGCAGCATCGTCATCGTTACCTTCTACCCAGTTTTACAAATTGGTGGAAGACCGTATCCAATCGCGTCTGGCAAAATTGCCCGGTGTTGGTGCCATTAAAATGACCGGTGGAAAAGAACGTCAGATAAAAGTAAATATTGATGCCGAAAAGCTAAAAGCTTACAAACTGTCTGTTTTGCAGGTATTATCTGTAATCCAATCGGCAAATATGGAAATTCCGGCTGGTAATGTAGAAAATTCACAATCGGTTTATTCGGTGCGTTTAGCTGCAAAGTTTGCAAGTCTTGACGAACTTAGAAATACAGTTATTGCTACCACACCCAATGGTGGTAAAATAAAAATACTGGATGTAGCCGAAGTAGAAGATGGTTTGGCCGAACAAAAACTGATTAACCGTATTGACGGACGTGATGCTATTGGTCTTTCTATCCAAAAACAAAGCGATGCCAATGCTGTAAAGGTTTCCGATTTGGCTAAAGAGGAGTTGAAAGCCATTGAAAAAGAATATGCTTCAAGTCATGTAAAATTTGAAATAGCCACCGACGATTCTTTGTATACCCGTGCTTCGGCCGATGGTGTGGTAGAAGATCTTATCCTGGCAATTCTTATCGTTGCAGTTGTTTGCTTTATTTTCTTACACAATATCCGAAGTGCTCTTATTGTAATGGTGGCTGTGCCGCTTTCTATTATTCCAGCATTTATTGGAATGTATTTGCTTGGATTCTCGCTGAATATGATGTCGTTGATGGCATTGTCGCTGGTAGTAGGTATTTTGGTGGATGACTCCATTGTGGTAATTGAGAACATGTTTAGTCACATGGAGCAAGGAAAAACGAAATGGCAGGCGGCTCTCGATGGTTGTAAACAAATTATGTTTACGGCCCTGGCTATTACCCTGGTAATTGTGGTGGTATTCCTTCCATTGGCACTAAGTGGTGGACTGATTGGTAACATTTTGAAAGAGTTTGCTATTCCAATTGTAATTGCTACGCTGTGTAGTTTGTTGGTGTCGTTTACCGTTACGCCTTTGTTGATGTCTCGTTTTGGAAATATGCCCGACGATACACGTCAAACGCTATTGGCTCGTTTCTCACGCTTAGTAGAACGTACTTTTGATTCAGTAAAAAACTGGTATGGAAATGTCCTTAGCTGGGGGCTGAAACACAAAGTAACTGTATTGGGAATTACAATAGCTCTTTTCTTTGCTTCGTTTGCATTAATTCCTGCCGGCTTTATTGGGTTTGCATTTATGCCCGAAAGCGACAAGGGTGAATATGTAGTAACATTGGATTTGAATCCTCAGGTAACGCTGTATGAAAATAATCAGATTACTATGCAGGCTGAGAAAATCATCAAAAGTATTCCGGAAGTTGAGAGTATGTTTACCAATGTGGGAACATCAGCGACCACAACCAAAAACAATGTAACCACCATAACTGTGAAGTTAGTTGATAAAACCAAACGGAAACAGGGCGTGGAGTTCTTTGCAGCATTGACCAAAGATAAAATAATGAAAGCAATTCCGGGTGTTCGTGCTCGTGCAGCTGCTTCTTCCATATCCGGGGGAGGTGCTTCTGAACCAATTCAACTGATTGTGCAAGGAGCCGATTACGGACAAGTTCAGGAAACAGCTGCTATGATTATGAATGCAGTTCATCATACTCCCGGAACATCCGATGCAAAATATTCGATTGATGATCCACGTCAGGAAGTACAGATTAAACTCGACCGCGAAAAAATGGCTGGTTTTGGATTATCGGTAAACGATGTTGGTTCTACGCTTCGTACAGCATTGAACGGAAATGATAACTCAAAATACAAAGATGGTAACTTCGAATATAATATCCGTATTGGTATTGATAATTTCGACAGAACCAAATCGGAAGATGTAGCTAATCTTACATTTGTAAATAAAAAAGGTGAGCTAATTGAATTAAAGCAATTTGCACAAATTGGTTATGGTTTGGGAGCATCGGCTTTGGAACGTACCGATCGTATCTCTTCAATTACCGTAAAATCAAACGTAATTGGACGTCCATCGGGAACAGTAGGTAGTGAAATTGAAGCGGCTATTGCGGGTAAAATTCCTGCCGGTATTGAAATTAAACGAAGCGGTATGATGGAGCAACAGGATTCTGCTTTTGGTAGCCTCGGTTTTGCCTTCCTGGCAGCTATTGTACTCATTTACCTCATTATGGTTATGCTTTACAATTCGCTTACCGATCCATTAATTGTATTGTTCTCTATTCCATTGTCAATGATTGGTGCATTCTTAGCTTTGGCATTAACCATGAACTCGCTGAATATCTTTAGTATCATTGGATTGATTGTGCTCATTGGGCTTGTGGCCAAAAATGCAATTCTGCTCGTCGACTTTACAAATCACCTGAAAGCAGAGGGTTTGAGTACTTTCAGAGCACTTATCGAAGCCGGGAAAGAACGTATGCGTCCAATTTTAATGACCACTTTTGCCATGATCTTTGGGATGTTACCTATTGCATTAGCTACAGGTAACGGAGCTGAAATGAAAAATGGTATGGCCTGGGTAATTATCGGTGGATTGACAAGCTCAATGATGTTAACTCTGGTGGTGGTTCCGGTAGTATATTATGTTTTTGACCGCCTTGGGCATAAAACGCGCCACTGGAATTGGTTAAGATTAATGAAGAAAAATAGTAAATAATCAAGTGCAGTTTTGATTGAAAAAACATCGACTACACTCTACCGTGTAGTCGATGCTTTTTTGTACATTTACCATCGAATTTAGAAAATATCATGAATAAAACAGCAACACATCTTTTTTCAAACATAAGAGCCCTGAAATTATCTATCATCCTCAGCATAATTTTAAATGCAGTGTTGATTATAGGTTATTTTTACAATAAGAATAATGGACTATTCGATCAGCGAAAAATGATATTCTCGCTTGTTTCTAATCTTATTATGTTCTATTTGTTGTTTGCATTTAATTTCCATATTATTTTGCGAAATATTAAACGGGCTAATAAATTTTGGATAGCATTTTTCGGGTCACTTCTTTTAGCAATGATTGCGAGTCTTATTTCGAATGAATTGGCTCTGTATTTGAAAATTGATTTCAATATCCCGCGCAATTTTATTTTGATGGTTAACTCCATGAAAGACTTAATAGTAGTCATAATTGTGCTATTGACAACGTATTTGTTATATTCAATTTCGGAACATCAGCAAACCCTTATTGAAAACGAAAAACTGGTTACGGAAAATATTCGTATTCGTTACGAGGTGCTAAAAAATCAGGTCGATCCACACTTTTTGTTTAACTGCCTGAACACGCTCGATGGGTTAATAGCTATTGACACTAACCGTGCGCACGATTATGTTCAAAACCTTTCATCTGTTTTTCGTTATTCCATTGGAAACAAAGAAATAACGTATCTGGACGAGGAGCTGAATTTTACAGAATCCTACGCCGACTTGATGCGAATACGCTATGGCGAGAATTTGAAAGTGGTGTATGATATTGACAGTAAATTCCGAACATATTACATTATGCCCATAAGCTTACAACTATTGGTGGAGAATGCCATAAAACACAATGTGATAAGCAACAAACAACCGCTGGTTGTTCATATCGAAAGTACGTTGTATGATACCATAAAGGTATGGAATGCCATTCAACCTAAAAAAGATGCTGAACCCGGTGAGGGAATTGGTTTGGCTAATTTGGCTGAAAGATATAAACTGCTTTTTCAGAAGGAAATCCAGATAAGCAGTACAGATATGTTCTGTGTGGAAATCCCATTAATTAAACAACTAAATTCAGAGGAAAAAGAACTAACAGCCAATCCTGCTGCGAGAAGATGTGCTCCTTGTGAATTTTAAAAATACATGGTTATGAAAGCTGTAATTGTAGAAGACGAAATTGTTGCCGCTCAGAACCTGCAACGTATTATTGGGCAATTGGCCAATGATATTGAAATTATTGCCCTCCTGCAAAGTGTAGAAGAAAGCGTGGAGTGGTTTACACTGAATCAAGCTCCTGATTTGGTATTTATGGATATTCATTTATCCGATGGTTCCTCATTTTCTATATTTGAAAAAGTTACTATTAATTGTCCGATAATTTTCACCACCGCTTACGACGAGTATGCCCTGAAAGCCTTTGAAGTAAACAGTGTTGATTACCTGCTTAAGCCTATCAATATTAAAAATTTTGAGCGCGCAATAACCAAATTTCGCAGTCTATCGCAGTCACAAACTGGTAGCACAGGGTCTTTGGCCAATTTACTGGCTTCGTTCAAACAAGCTAAGGAAGTTTATAAATCAAACTTTCTGATTCCGGTTAAGGATAAACTCATTCCGTTGGCTGTTGATAAAATTGCTTGTTTTTATACGGAAAATAAAATGGTAAAAATTATCACAAAAGACAATCAGAGTTACCACATGGATACCACCCTAGAAGATCTTATCCACCAGTTGGATCCAATGCAGTTTTTTCGTGCCAATCGCCAATATATTGTTTCACACAATGCGATTAAAGATATTTCCATTTGGTTTGGAAGCAAATTATCTATAAATATGACCGTAGAAGTTCCTGAGAAAATTATTGTAAGTAAAGCCCGCGTATCGGAATTTAAGGCTTGGTATACGGCCTAAAGCTATATTCTAACAAAACATTAAAATGCCTCAAAAGTCAGATGATTGACTTTTGAGGCATTATTATATAAAGAATTTTTGTACAAAACTCAGCTATAGGAAATTACATTCGAACAGATAATATTGTTTTGCAGAAACTATTTCTTTTTAATCAACACTTTCCAATAATCCTGTACCTGAGTTACAGAAACGATCTCATGTCCTTCGTTACGCACTGAACCAGGTACATTTTGGATAGGCTGTCCATCGTCGAGCCATATTTCCAACAAGTTTCCGGCAATAATGGACGAAAGTTCAATTTTAGTTTTCACAAAATTCATTGGGCAAGCCACTCCGCGGAAATCTTTTACACGCGCTTCAGCACTTGTGGTTTCGGCCGATTGTTGAACGGCTTCTTCCGGCTTTTTCTCTGTAGATTTGGCTGGTTGAGTCTTGAATTGTAACGAATCGTCCATGCCTTCGTACAGCTTGATAACGGTCTCGGCCAGGTCAATCACTTCATCTTTTTGAGAGATAAAGTCAGCAGCGGCATTGGCCCCCGCCTTTTCCACCAAACCTTTGAACGAATCGGCCACTAAACCTTCGTTGATAAATTTTTCAACAAAAAGAGCAAATGCTTCAGAAGTGGTTTTAGGCTCGGCACCTTTTGTCACCAACAACATGCGTGCTGACGAAAAAATGATATCGTACAATATCTGATTGACTTTTCGGCTGTCTGACTCGGTTTGCAGTGCAGCAAAACCTTGTTTGATAAAGTTCAAATCCACATCAATCATATCGAACAATCCGGCTGAACATTCGGCTGGTCCTTTGTTTGCCACCGAGAAAAGTTCTTCACTTCCCCAGTCGTAATAGTAGTTTTTATCTTCGTCAAAACCCGGAACATCCTTGTAGTTCTCAATCACAGCTTTGATATTCTCATTACCAACAGCATCCAAATAATCTCTGAATGATGCATAAGAAGACTTCACATGAATATAATCGGCCAAAACAGCTTCGGTAAATGCTGGTAAATCGCGCGCACTTACTGTTCCTAATTGTATTCCCAATTGCGGAGAATTGCCTTTAGAAGCACCAGCATACACATTGTAGGCAGCATACATACGCTCGTTGCGACCTACACGTCCCTGAAATCCAAGGTCGGACCAGATTTGTTGAGCACAAGAGTTTGGGCAACCGGAAATATTGATTTGCAAATTGTTCACTTCGTCGAGGTTCAGCTTGCTTTTGCTTAGTTTGTTTCGCAATGCCACCGAAGCACCTTTGGAATAGCAAATTCCCAAACGACAGGTATCGGCACCGGTACACGAAACAATATTATTTATCACACCAGCCAGATTAGTACTTATGCTCAACTCATTGAGCAATTGATACAAGTTACCCAGGTATTTTTCGGGAATATTGCGGAATTGTAATTGCTGACGAGCTGTAAAGCGCAACACATCGTTGCCAAATTCGGCAGCAAATTCGGCTAATTTCAACAGCGTGTCGCTGTCGGTATTTCCATTTACAAAAGGAATAATTGTAGCGAAAAGTCCATCTTGACGTTGAGCCGTTACATTGCGTTTTTTCCAGATGTTGAATGCTTCTGAGTCCAACACAATGCCTTCAAACGAAGGAGCTTTGTATTCGAAGTTCAACGCTCCCGGTGTGTAAACAAAGTTCTCGTTTGCTTTTATTTCGTTGTAATAATTGAAAAATAGCTCTTTGGTTTTCTCAGCACCTTCCTTGTAGAAAATATAGCGGATACGGGCTTTGTGCTTGTTTTTACGGTTACCGTGGTTATTGAAAAAACGTTTGGCAGCAATGGCAATATTGAACAACTCCTCTTCGGGAGCAAAGTCGAACAATTCCCAACCCAAAGTAGGATTAGAAGCTACCGAGCCACCCAAATACACTTTAAATCCACGTTTACCATCCTTGATGGTGGCAATAAATCCCAGGTCATTAATAACGGCAAAATCGGCATTGGATTCGCTGGTTGAGAACGCAATTTTGAGTTTGCGGGGTAAGGTAAACGAATCGGATTCCGCTATCAAACGCGTGGTCAAATCAACGGCATAGGGCAATACATCAAACACTTCGGTAGTGCTAATACCGCTGTTTACATCCACCAAAAAGTTACGAACGGTATTACCACCGCCACCTTTCGACGACAATTCAACGGTTTGAAGTTCTGGCAAAATGGTTTTTACCTGATCGATAGAAATATGATGAATCTGAATTTCCTGACGGGTGGTGATATGCAACAGCGTAGAGTTATGACCCTGAGCCGTAAGCGCTACCTGTTTAAGTTGCTCCGGACTGATATATCCGCCGGTACAACGCACGCGAACCATGTAAGTTCCATCCTTGCGTTGTTCGTAGATACCCATTGGCACACGGTTTCCTTTAAACTTTACAGGTTCGATTTTCCCCTGGTGAAAATCGTCAATCAGCGTTCCGAAGTAAGCAATGTCTTCGGTAAGAGTAGTTGGTAATTTATACATAGTAAAAAGAGCCCCCTAAATCCCCCATAGGGGACTTTTGGATAGCATTTAGTTGAATTTATATTTTGAGAATATGTCTTTTTAAGTCCTCCGCCAGCTGGTGGAGATTTAGCGGGCTTCTAGCTAAACGCTCCTTCAAGATACTTACGGGTAAGTTCTTGTTTCGGATTGTTGAAAATCTCGTCGGCCGGACCGGCTTCAATCACTTCGCCCAGATACATAAAAATAACATGGTCGGCAATGCGTAAGGCTTGTCGCAAGGTATGCGTTACTAAAATGATGGCATAGTCTTGTTTCAATTCCACAAAAAGCTCTTCGATGTGCTTGCTCGAAATAGGGTCGAGTGCCGAAGTAGCTTCGTCGGCAAGGATAAATTCGGGTTCAACTGCCAATCCTCGTGCCAGACACAAACGTTGTTGCTGACCAATAGACAGCTTCGATGCCGGAGCGTTCAAGCGATTTTTCACCTCTTCCCAAAGTCCTACAGCTTTCAGTTGAGCTTCTACAATTTGGTTCAGCTTCTTGCGATTACGTTCACCGTGCATTTTACAACCAAAAGC
>Ga0302215_10000973_pt1 | contig 20801 bp, 10 predicted proteins | sample II_Fen_N3_1_FD_194580 | JGI IMG/M metagenome (GOLD analysis project Ga0302215, IMG submission 194580) | Peat permafrost microbial communities from Stordalen Mire near Abisko, Sweden - II_Fen_N3_1 | ecosystem: Environmental > Terrestrial > Soil > Wetlands > Permafrost | place: Sweden: Abisko... | reverse complement strand
CTTCCCTTTTAAATGAGTAAAACGTGGATCGTTTGGATTAACACAAACTGCTGTATCTCCAAGAATTGTTTCGGGACGAGTAGTAGCAACCGTAACAAATTCATCGGCAGAACCTTCAATTTGGTATTTTACATAATAAAGTTTCGATTTAACTTCACGATACATTACCTCTTCATCGGAAACAGTGGTTTTTGCCTGAGGATCCCAGTTAACCATGCGAATTCCACGGTATATTTTACCTTTTGAATGTAGGTCAACAAAAACTTTAATTACACTTTGGCTATAAAGTGGATCCATCGTGAAACTTGTTCTGTCCCAATCGCACGATGATCCTAGTTTTTTTAATTGTTCAAGAATGATTCCACCATGTTTTTCTTTCCATTCCCAAGCATGTTCAAGGAATTTGTCGCGACTTAAGTCGTTTTTATCAATGCCTTCGGCTTTTAGTTTTTGAACAACCTTAGCTTCGGTAGCAATAGATGCATGGTCAGTACCAGGAACCCAACATGCATTAAATCCCATCATACGAGCACGACGAGTCAATACATCTTGAATTGTATTATTGAGCATGTGACCCATGTGAAGAATTCCTGTAACGTTTGGAGGAGGAATAACAATCGTATATGGTTGTCTTTCGTCGGGAGTCGACTTAAAAAACTTATTATCTAACCAATACTGATACCATTTGTTTTCAATAACTCGTGGATTATACTTAGCTTCTAACTCGCTCATTTATTGTGTATTTTAAGGTGAAATAAAATCAATTTGCAAACAAAAATAAAGGAGATAATTCATCATCATCTCCTTTATTAATTCTTTTGCGAAATTATACTATTTATCCCTAATTGGAAAATGTTCGTTCTTATTTTTTAATTACATTCAAACTGCGTGTATCGCCATACAATTCTTTCGACTTTTTATTATATGCTTCTGCAGCTTCTTCGATTGTATCGAAGCTTCCAATATTAATTGGTTTTCTATCTTTATAAATAACGGCTCTGTAACGATGGCGATCTTGAACGACACCTCGATAACCATATTTATTATCGGTTTTTGTTGTGTTTCTAACAACGTTAGCCAATGTCGTCCATTCCAAATTTTCAATCCTACAATCTAAAGGATTTCCATTATTAAATCGCACAAATAATCGTTTGCTTGATTCTGGCTTTTTAATGAAATGCTCTGCAATTACCTTATGCAGATAAATAGTTTCACAACGATATGCTCCATCAAGTTGTTTCCAATTTTTCTGAAAAAAAGCATATCCACTTGAATGCCGTCTCAGATTCATAGGAAGCTGGATTTTTAGAAAATAGTCGTTGTTAACAACATAGTCGAATACATGAGAGTTAAGGATAACATCTTCATTAGCATTCTTTAAGCGAATAGTTTTAATCATAAAAAAAAATTTAACAAAACACAACTCCTAAGGGTTTGAGGAGTATTTTGTGATGAAAGCTTTTCTTTTCAATTACAGCGTGTAATACATACACTATGTACGAGTTGGTGATTGATAAAGTTTCGTTTTGGATATAAAAAAAACAAACTTTTTTATTTTTTGTTTCTATATCATCAGTCATATATTTTTCATACGTTTGTAATAGCTATGTTTCGTATGGTAAAATCTTCAAAACAAATACTATGAAATTGTTTCGTAAAGTTTCTATTCTTGTAATTATCACAGCATTATTAAGTCTGCTCTTTTCATATACTAATGTTAATCAAAGTAAAAAAGAAGAAGTTTTAATTGGTGAAATGTTTGAGTTGTTAAATGCTTTTCATGTATCGCCCGAGAAAATTGATGATGCCTTTTCAGTTAAAGCATATAATTTATACTTGAAAAGACTCGATTTCGATAAAATGTATTTTACAAAAGAAGATGTTAGTTTACTCGATACATATAAAAATGGTATTGATGATGAAATTAATAATCGAACGTTTAATCTTCTAAATCTTGCAACCGAACTTCTTGATAAAAGAACTGCCATTATTAAGGCTGCTTATCCACAAATTTTAAGTAAACCATTCGACTTTAATGTTGACGAAAACTATGAGACTGATGCTGATAAACGCACATATGCTGTTGATGAAAAAGAACTGATTGACAATTGGCGAAAATCGTTAAAATGTGAAGTTTTAGTTAAGTTACTCGATATGGTTGAAGATCAAGAAAAGGCTAAAGCTAAATCGGATACTATTAAAACGAAAACATTTGATGAACTTGAAACAATTGCGCGTGATAAAATAAAAAAACGTGTTGATGAACGTTTCAAACGTTACGAACAACTAAAACGTCAAGATAGATTTTCGATGTATATAAATACTTTGACAAGCGTTTTTGATCCACATACAAATTTCTTTCCACCTGAAGATAAAGATGATTTTGATATTCAAATTTCAGGAAAATTAGAAGGTATTGGAGCAACACTTTCGGAGAAAGAAGGTTATATAAAAGTAGAAAGTATTGTTCCCGGAAGTGCATCGTGGAAACAAGGTCAATTACAAGCTGAAGATGTAATTCTAAAAGTTGGACAGGGTGATGATGAACCTGTTGATATCGTTGATATGCGACTTGATGCTGCTGTTCGATTAATTAGAGGTCCCAAAGGTACAAAGGTAACATTGACTGTTAAAAAAATTGATGGTTCGATTGTGAATATTCCAATCATAAGAGATGTCGTTGTAATTGAAGAAACGTATGCAAAATCGAGTATTTTAACTAATGCTAAAGGCGATAAGAAAATTGGATATATTCATTTACCATCGTTCTATATCGATTTTAAAGATAAAGATGGTGGTCGCAAATGTTCTGATGATGTATTAATTGAAATCAAAAAGCTTAAAACAGCAGGTGCCGAAGGAATTATTTTTGACGTACGTGGAAATGGTGGAGGCTCACTTCCTGATGTTGTTAAAATTGGTGGATATTTTATTCCATCGGGTCCAATTGTTCAAGTTAAATCGAAAATTCAGCCACAACAAACACTTACCGATAGAGATGATGCAACGTATTTTGACGGGCCACTTGTTGTAATGGTTGATGAGTTTAGTGCATCGGCATCGGAAATATTTGCAGCAGCGATGCAAGATTACAAAAGAGCTGTAATTGTTGGTTCTGCTCATTCATGGGGAAAAGGAAGCGTTCAACAATTTGTTGATTTAGATAGATATTTAACAAATGATTACGATTCGATGAAGCCAATGGGGCAAACAAAAATATCGATTCAAAAATTCTATCGTGTCAATGGAGGTTCAACTCAAATAAAAGGAGTAGTATCGGATGTTATTTTGCCAGATAGATATAAATATATCGATTTAGGCGAAAAGGAAGAAGATAATCCAATGAAATGGGATGAAATTGCTCCAGCTCAATATACACCAGCGAAACCTCGTTGGGATGTTGAACAAATTAAAAAGGCCTCGGCATTGAGAACTGCTAAGGATACTAGCTTCGTAAAAATTGAAGCTTTGGCAAAATATTTAAAAAGTCAAAAGGATCAAACCTCTTTCTCTTTGAATTTTGCAAAATATCGCAAACAAGAAGATGAAGATAAAAAGACTGCTGAAAAATTCAATACTCTTGGTAAATACGAAACTGGATTGAAAGTAGACATGCCAGTTGATACAAAAATTGAGTCGAAACTAGATTCGATAAAACAACAAAGAGTTGAAAATTGGCATAAAAAAATCAAGAAAGACCCACAAATATTTGAGTCATTCAAGATAATACTTGACATGTGTAAATAATTATATCTTTTTGAGTAAAACGACATTAGAATTTGCATACAAATATTTAATTTTTATATTTGTAATATCTAAATTTAAGTTTTGTTAATAGAAAATTTTCATGACAAAAAAAGACAATAAACGTGCTGGAATAAAGGTTGTTGCTGGGGCATTTACTTGTCTAATACTTCTATTCGTTGGTTGTAAAAATCAAACGGACAAACAAAACGTCGAATCCGAAATCGATAGTACAGCCGAAACTGCAAAAATAGACAAATCGGCTAATACAATGTTTAAATTCAATAATGTTGTTTTTAGCGTACCTTCTCCCTATGAATTTGCTTATTTTGTAAAGAATCTTGGTATAACTTTCAATAGAGATTATCTAAACTCACCTAAAAATGCATCAAGCTACACAACTTCATTTCGTAAAGCTGTAAATCTTGGAGTTTATGGAACCGATTTGGGATATCTAACAATTTATGATCAAACTCCCGATGGTGTTAGTTATTTTGCGACAACAAAATCGTTAGCTGCAGAATTGGGAATAGCATCTGTTTTTGGTCAAAAAACGATGACAAGAATCGAAAAGAACATGGGCAATAAAGATTCGCTCATGGTTATTCTTTCATCGTCATATCGCGAAGCCGATGCTTATTTAAAAGATAATGATCGAAAAAGTTTAGCATCGTATGTATTAGCTGGAAGTTGGATCGAAAGTATTTATATCTTGACACAAATTTCGAAAACAATGCCTGTTAAAGAGGTGTATCAACGTATTGCAGAGCAAAAACATCCACTCGATAATCTTATAAAAATACTTTCAATTTACTATAATAAGGACGATAAAGAATTTGTGGAAATGAGCGAAATTTTAGTTGAATTGGCTTATGAATACGATGGAATCGATTATCAATATGAATATAAAAAGCCGAAACATTCTCCCAAAGATCATTATACGGTAATTCAATCGGTGTCGGAGCTTCAAATAAATCCTGAACAAGTAAAAAGGATAACGTTGTTGGTTGAGAAAGTAAGAACCGTAATCACAAAAAAATAAAGAGAATGATTAAATATATCCATATAGCTTTAATTTCTTTGTGTTGTTTGTTTGTTGCAAAACAGTCGCATGCTCAAGCCGATTCAATTGTTAATAATTGCAAAAAATACATGAAACTGCCATTCATTTCCGATGGACAACAATATCAATCGATTTTAAATGGCGATGAGTCTGCTGAATTTCATGCTGTGTTTTATGGTGGAAGTACTTATAGGATTATAGGTTGTGGAGGATTGACTGACAAAAGTTTAACATTTACAATTTCCGATGTAGAACATAATGTATTGTATTCAAATAAGGATTTTGCAAACGCTCCCTATTGGGATTTTAAGTTTATGAATACAATGGATTGCGTAATAGAAGCTAAACTAAATGAAAAAAGTAAAACTTCGGGTTTTGCAATAATAATGATAGGTTTTCGACAATAATATAATAAAGGTTAGTAGAGTATGAGTGAAAGGATATTAAAAGCATTAATGCAATTATTTGCCATCATTGCACGCCCCGATAGTGATGCAAATGATCGAAGATTGGTTGTTTCAGCCTATTTAAATCAATTGTTAAATAAGGAATTGGCTGAGAAATATTTAGTTGTATTTGATTCGTTTTATGAAGCAAATCAAGCTAAAAATAATAGATCGGAGAAAAAACGACAAACAATTTCAGCAAGTTCGGTTAAAGTCCTTAAAATCTGCTCTGAGATAAATGAAGAACTTACTCAAAATCAAAAATATGTTGTTCTTGTTCAATTATTAGAGTTCATAAAATCGGATGATACAATTTCTGAACAAGAATTAGAATTTGTAGAAACAGTTGCCGATGCTTTCAATATTCCTGTTGGCGAATATGGTCATTTACGTGATTTCGTAGTTAAGCAATTCGACGAAATTCCTGCTTCTAATCATATTTTAATTGTAAATAGCGAAACCGAATGTACTTTACCTTTAGTTAAACATATTTATTCCGAAGGACTTGGTGGAAGTATTAAAGTCTTCAATATTCAATCGGAAAATATTTTAATGTTCCGTTCGAAAGGCGTTGGAGAGCTAAACTTAAATGGACAGTTAGTTCACGAAGAAAAAGTAAACTTCTTAAGTATTGGTTCGGCTATCAGAAATAGTAAAATCAAACCAATTTACTATAGTGTTATTCTTAGTACCTACAATGTTGATAAAAGCAAAGCTTGTATTGTTTTCGAAACAAAAGAGGTTGTTTACAAATTTAAAAGTGGCGATATAGGATTGCACAAAATGAATTTCCGTGAGGAATCGGGAAATTTAGTTGGTATAATGGGTGCCAGTGGTGCAGGTAAATCTACATTGTTAAACGTATTAAATGGTTCATATAGACCAACCGAAGGTGCTGTTACTATTAATAATATCGATATTCATAATGATATCAATGGTCGCTTAGAAGGTTTGATTGGTCACGTTTCGCAAGATGACTTATTGATTGAAGAATTAAGCGTTTTTCAAAATCTATATTACAATGCTAAACTTTGTTTCGATAATCTTGACGAAGAGCAAATTATTACTAAAGTAAATAAAGTACTTTCCGATTTAGGATTGTATGAAAAAAGAGATCTTAAAGTAGGTAATCCATTAAATAAGTTAATTAGTGGTGGACAACGTAAACGTTTAAATATTGCTCTTGAACTTATTCGTGAACCTGCTATTCTTTTCTTAGATGAACCTACATCGGGACTTTCATCAAAAGATTCAGAAAACATTATGGACCTTTTAAAGGAACTTTCATTAAAAGGGAAACTTGTTTTTGTAGTAATTCACCAACCATCATCTGACATTTTCAAAACATTCGATAAATTAATTATTCTTGATACTGGAGGATACCAAATTTATTATGGCAATCCTGTTGATTCAATTACCTATTTCAAAAAACATATTAGCCAAGCTGACTGGAACGAGAGTGAATGCCCTACTTGTGGTAATGTTAATCCCGAACAAGTTTTCAAAATTATTGAAGCAACGGTTGTTGACGAGTATGGTAATCCAACTTTAGTTCGTAAATACAAACCAACAGAATGGTACGATTTGTATGAAGGTCATCAAGCATTGGAGCGTCAATCGAAAACTCAACAAGATGTGTTATCGGCCGATCTTATTCCTGAAATCGACTTCAAAATACCAAATTGGTTCCGTCAGTTAAAAGTGTTTATAACACGCGACGTACTTTCGAAAATATCGAATTCGCAATATGTTCTTATCAATGCATTAGAATCTCCATTAATTGCTGGATTCCTAGCATATATCATTAAATTCTATAGCGTTGACGTTAATAATGAGTTTGGATACACGGTAAGCGATAACGAGAATTTACCAGTATATCTATTCATGCTTGTAATCTGTGCAATATTCATTGGATTAACGGTAAGTGCCGAGGAAATTATTGCCGATCGACGGATTTTGAAACGAGAACAATTCTTGAATCTTAGTCGTTCGAGTTATTTGGTTTCAAAGGTTTTAATCTTAATTACGCTTTCTGCTTTCCAATCGTTTGTGTTTATTCTAATTGGAAACTCGGTACTTCAAATTCATGGAATGTTTTTCCAATTTTGGCTTGTGGCGTTTAGTGTTTGGCTCAGTGCAAATATGATGGGCTTAAATATTTCCGACAGTTTCAAAACAGCTGTAACTATCTATATCTTGATTCCATTCCTTGTAATTCCACAAATCATTTTAAGTGGTATCATTGTAAAATTCGACAAATTAAACCCAGAGATTTCTAATCCTAAAGAAATTCCAATATATGGTGAGGTAATGACATCGCGTTGGGCTTATGAGGCTTTGGCAGTTACTCAATTCAAAAATAATGAATACGAGAAACTGTTCTACCCTTGCGAAAAAGCAATGAGTCAATCGGATTACAAAAAGAACTATTGGATTAGAACATTACGTAATAAAATAACATCTATTGAGAACGGATTAACCGATAAATCGAAAGCTGAAAAAGTAAAATCGGACTTAGAAGTGTTACGCAATGAGGTAACTAAGGAAATGACTCATGTAAAGAAAATATCGTATAAGAAAATATCGAAGCTTTATATTGAGAAAGTTACAACGGCCGATTTAACTGAATTGAACGAGTATCTTGATGTGTTAAACGAATATTATGTTAAAAAATATAATATTGCTAACGAAGCAAAAGATCGTTTAATTAGCTCAATGACAAGAACCGAAGACGACAAGAAGAAATTCGTGTTGTTAAAGAAAATGTTCTACAATGAGAATTTAGCCGATTTCTGTCGCAATTCGAGCGAAGTAGAACGTGTGGTTGAATATAATGGTCAATTGTATCAAAAAATTGATCCAATATTCCAAGATCCTGATAATAAAATGATACGTTCACACTTTTATGCTCCACGCAAACAAATATTTGGAATGTTTTTCGATACCTATTGGGTGAATGTCATAATTATTTGGTTAATGACCATTACTCTTTATATCACTCTTTACTATAAAGCACTGAAACGTTTACTCGACTTTATGGAAAGAATGAGCGAAAAGGTTCAAAAACTTGGAAAGAAAAAAGAATAAGTATTCGATATAACAATTTTGAAAAGCATGAAATTCCATCATGCTTTTCTTATTTAACTACATTCAGAAGGAAAAACAAAATGAATTCATCGGAACAAGAAATAAATAGAATTCTATTCTTACGACAAGAACTTCATCGTCACAATCATTTGTATTATGTAAATGCAAATCCCGAAATAAGCGATTTTGAATTCGATCAATTATTGAAAGAATTACAAATGTTGGAAGAAAAGCATCCAGAAATGTACGATGCAAACTCGCCAACAAATCGTGTTGGTAATGATATTGAAGAAGGCTTTGTACAAGTCGAGCATAAATATCAAATGCTTTCGCTTGGTAATACCTATTCAGAGGCCGAATTGCGTGATTTCGATGAACGTGTAAGGAAAGGATTGACTGAACCATACGAATATGTGTGTGAACTAAAATACGATGGCGTTGCAATAGGCTTAACCTATAAAGAGGGAAAACTTTTTCAGGCAGTAACCCGTGGTGATGGTGCTAAAGGCGATGATGTAACACGAAATGTAAAAACTATAAAAGCAATTCCACTTGTTTTACAAAATGGCGATTATCCTCAAGAATTTGAAATTCGTGGCGAAATATTTATGCCTCGCAAGGGATTTGAGGAAATGAACCAAGAACGTTTAGATATTGGTGAATCGACCTTTGCCAATCCACGCAATGCAGCTGCAGGATCGTTGAAACTTCAAAATTCATCGGTAGTAGCACGTCGTCCGCTCGATTGTTATGTTTATTACATGCCTGGTACAACCAACGAAAATGCATCGCATTACGAAAACCTTCAAAAGGCTAAATCGTGGGGCTTTAAAGTTCCCGAACATATAAAACTTTGTTCGACTATTGACGATGTTTTTACCTTCATAAAACAATGGGATAAGCAAAGAACAAAACTACCATTCGATATCGATGGCATAGTAATTAAAGTAAATGCTATTAAACAACAACAAAAGTTAGGCTTTACAGCTAAAACACCTCGTTGGGCAATATCCTATAAATTTAAAGCCGAACAAGCTATTACAAAACTGAACGAAGTTACATTTCAGGTTGGACGAACAGGTGCAATAACGCCCGTAGCAAATCTTGAACCAGTTAAGCTTTCGGGAACTGTTGTGAAACGAGCATCGTTGCATAATGCCGACCAAATTCGTTTACTCGACCTCTATGAAGGCGATTATGTGATGGTTGAAAAGGGGGGCGAAATAATTCCTAAAATTGTAGGTGTTGCCAAAGATCGACGCGATTTGTTCAGTACCCTTACACCAGTTTCATTTATTACAAACTGTCCCGAATGTGGCCAAGCACTGGTAAAACAAGAGGAAGATGCAAAGCATTATTGCCCGAACGAATGGTTGTGTCCACCACAAGTTAAAGGTAGGGTAGAGCATTTCATAGGTCGTAAGGCAATGAATATCGAAGGACTTGGTCCCGAAACCATCGATTTACTTTTCGAAAATAACTTAATACAAGATGCAGCCGATTTATATCTCGTAAAAAAAGAATCGATTGCTGCACTTGAGCGATTGGGCGAGAAGTCGGCCGATAACATAATCAATGGATTAGAAGCATCGAAGCAAGTACCATTCGAAAAGCTATTGTTTGCTTTGGGTATTCGTCATGTGGGAGAAACAACGGCAAAGAAAATAGCACGTTCGCTCGAAACAATTGAAGCCATAGAACAAGCAAGTGTAGAAGATTTGCAAAATATAGATGAAGTAGGTGAGGTGATTGCCCTAAGCATAGTCGATTATTTTGCACAAGCAAAAAACCGAAGCATTATTGAAAAACTCCAAACGGCAGGTTTGAAAATGGCAATCGAAAAACGCGACGATCAATTGTTCGAGAACAAATTGAACGGAGCCATAATCGTCATTTCTGGAACATTTATAAAATATAGTCGCGACGAAATGAAAAACTTCATCGAACTGTATGGAGGCAAAAATGCATCATCGGTTTCTTCAAAAACAAATTATCTTCTTGCCGGCGATGGAATAGGACCTTCAAAACTTAAAAAAGCCGAAGAACAAGGTGTGAAGATTATTTCGGAAGATGAGTTTTTAGAAATGGTGGGGTTGGAGTAAAATTGTTATTAGAAAGGATTTAATAATAGTTGTAAGTATTAGTGCATTCGGAAGCAGTGAGTTTAGTGTATCTATAATATTAAGTAAATAAAACAATAACCATAAAGGGCATAAAAATAGATTCACTTGAGACAAATTTAACACGTTCAATAGCTTTCTATAAAACACAAATTCAATTTTTGTAAAATTTAAACTACCCCTTTTCATATTTTGAACGAAATCAATTAAATTTAGCGAAAATTTAAAAGGAAAAACATTGAAACAAAACCACTCCATCGTACTTGCTATACTATTCCTAATGCATTTAAATAGTATGGCACAAACAACTTTAATTGAACGAGTTGAGCCCCGAAAAAATGAACTTTTAATACCTTACGAAAAATATAAATTAGCAAATGGTTTAACGGTTTTGATTAATGAAGATCATTCTGATCCTATTGTTTATGTAAATGTGGCCTATCTTACTGGGTCAGCCCGAGAAGAAGAAGGGCATAGCGGTTCTGCCCATTTTTTTGAACATTTAATGTTTGAAGGATCAGAGCATGTAGGTAGAGGTGAACATAGTAAATTCATTGCCGAAGCAGGAGGTTCAGAAAATGGCAGTACAAGTCGCGATATTACAACCTATTGGGATCTTATTCCGTCAAATCAATTGGAAACAGTACTTTGGCTTGAAAGCGATAGAATGGGTTTTTTACTCGACTCGCTTACGTCATTAAAATTTGAAAACCAACGTAAGGTTGTTCTTAATGAACGGTATCAGTCAATAGAAAATAATTATTTAGGATTATTACCCGAAAAAATTGATCAAGCTCTCTATCCACAAAATCATCCGTATTCGTGGCTAACTATTGGTTATGCCGAAGATATTAATAATACTTCACTCGAAGGACTAAAAGGTTTTTTTAAACGATGGTATGGTCCTAACAATGCCACACTTACCATTTGTGGTGATGTTACTTCAAAAAACATTATTCCATTGATTGAAAAATATTTTGGAACCATTATGCCCGGACAAGAAGTAGAAAAAATTAAACCCGAACCTGTTGTATTGCCCGAAACACTGTATCTCTCTTTTGAAGAAAAAACAAAATATTCAACAGCTGTTTTTACTTTTCCTACCGTACCCAATAGACATCCTGACGAAGCTCCGTTAGATATTTTGGCAAATATTCTGGGAGAAGATAAATCGTCATTTTTATATACGAATCTGGTTGGAAAGAAAAAAGCAATTGATTTAAGTGTTGAGCATCCCTGTTATGAATTGGCTGGAGAGTTTACCATTAAAGTAAAAGCTAAGAGTATTTATCGATTAGATGTAAAACTACAAAAGGCTTTTAAAGTCTTTGAAAAACAAGGAGTTACAGATGAAGATGTAGATAGGTATAAAGCCAGCTATGAAGTACGAAAATATAAAGAATTATCAAGTATTAAAGGTAAAGGTAGGTTATTGTCGTATTATCAAATAATGACGGGTAATCCAAATTATATATTCGAAGACATTAAACGCTATAAAGAGGTGACGAAAGAAGGTGTAATGAGAGTTTATAATAATTACATTAAAAACAAACATGCTGTTGTTTTGAGTATTTATCCTCGTGTTGCTGAGGGTAATTCGGCCGATGTTGTTCATTTTGATACTTTTACGCCAGAGCAGCGATTGACAACGAATCCCGAAAATAGGTATGATTCATTAATATATATAAAACCAAAAGATTCGTTTGATCGATCAGTAAAACCACAAGTTAGTCCTGCGGTAATTTATTCCGAACCTGCTTATTGGCGCGACTCTTTAAAAAATCAGCTTAAAATAATAGGCACTCAACAATCGGAAATACCTGTAGTTAAGTTACGTATATCTGTTGAATTAGGTCATCGATTCGAAAATTTTAATAATGAGGGTATATCTTTGTTATTAAGTAAAATGTTCGATAATGCCACAAACGATTACACAGCCGAGCTGCTTGAGCAAAAACTTGCAGAATTAGGGAGTACAATTACTGTAACTTCAAGCGACACATATTTGACCTTTTCTGTATTTACCCTCACTAAAAATCTCGAAAATACATTAAAAATTCTCGAGAATATTATGTGTTGCGTTCGATTTGATCAAACCTCATTGAATAAAGTAAAATCAGATATAATAACTAATTATATTTCGAGTCGAGTTTATAATCCAAGTCTATTGTTAAAGAAATTGATTTATGGAGAAAGTGCCATAGTTAGTCGTCCTAATTATGGCTCTGAAGAATCAATTAGGACGATAACGCTCAATAACATAGTAGACTATTATAATGCAAACTTTGTTCCTTCAATGTGTAATGTTATGTGTGTAAGTGATTTGTCGAAAGATGAAATGCTTAGTAAGCTAGCATTCTTAAGCAAATGGCAGAATAAGAAAGTGGTACATGAGCGTGAATCCAAAGTTACGACTGTTCAAAAAACGACTGTTTATTTTGTTAACGATAATAATGCTAAACAATCGAGAATACTGGTTGGCTGTAAATGGCCAGAATATGATGCGATAGGAGAATATTATAAGTCGTTAATCTCTACTTATGCATTAAGCACACCATTTAATAGTCGAATAAACTTAAACCTGCGTGAACATAAAGGTTATTGTTATGGCGTTTCTTGTGATTATGAAAGTAACAAATACGATGGAATGTTTACAATACGTACTAATGTCAAAACCGAGGTAACAGATAGTGCATTATTCCAAATTTTAAACGAAATAAAACAATACGCCGATAAAGGTGTAACAAACGATGAATTATTATTTACCAAAAAATATTTTTCACAGGTAAAAGCACTCGAATATGAAACTCCAGAGCAAAAACTTGACTTTTTAAGTTGGATTCAACTTTACAATATTACACCTAATGTGTTTACCGAAAGACCTATCCTTTTAAAGAACATGACCATCGATGAGGTAAATGAATATGCGAAAAAATATTTACCATATAACAACTTAACCATACTTGTGATTGGCGATAAAAAGTTAATTGAACCAAATATTATAAAAATGGGATATGAATTGGTTAATATCGATTATAGAGGAAATATAATTCATTAAAATTGATGTAGATAAGAGTGGGCTCGAAACAAGAATGGAATCATTTTGCAGAACCAAGGACCTTCAAAACTTAAAAAAGCCGAAGAACAAGGTGTCAAGATTATTTCGGAAGATGAATTTTTAGGAATGGTGGGGTTGGAGTAAAAAATATAGGTGAAGCTTTGGTTCGGCATAGCGTCCTCGCTATGTCGATCTACACCGGCTTCTAGCCAAAAAATAGACTAACGTTGATTATAATATATTTTATAAAATGGCTGGAAGCCTATGTGTCACGACATAGCGAGACGCTATGCCGAACCAAGAAATGTAATATTTCTGTTATTATGAATGAAGATAATTGAAATTATAGTTTAATATGAGTAATTAAGGATTTATGAAGAAAACTATTATTATTTTTTTAATGTCACTTTTGTTTTTTGATAATGTAAAATCACAAAATAATATCAAAATAAAGATAAAATCTTATTCGAAGATAATTTTACCTTTTCAAAGTGCTATTAAATTGAAAGTTAAATTCATTAATTTGTCTGATACATTGACAACTGTCCTAAGTAACATTGATATACTTCAATTAAAAATGGATACTTTAAAAGATAATCAATCTGAATTTCCTGAATTATCAATTGTTTTTATAGATAAGAAAGGTGTAGTTTTTAAGCATCGTTTATGGGTACATTTAAATGTATTAAAAAGAAGGAAACATAATTTACGAAATAATTCAAATAGCAGTATAGAATGTAATACTTTAACATTAAAACCTAAACAATCGGTTGTTCGAAAATATGCTTTTGATTTAATAAATGAGAATAGATTTTATGGCTGGTATAGATTTAATATTGTTTTAACATCTGGTTCAAACGTAAACTTAGACATAGCAAAGGAATCAGAATTAAATTCAATGTTATTTGAAGGATATACTGAGTCAGAATTCAAAAAATTTTTCAACTTTAATATTCAGTTTGGGTATCACTAAATATCAATGGTTCGGCATAGCGTCTCGCTATGTCGTTCTACACTGGCTTCTAGCCAAAAAATAGACTAACATTGATTATAATATATTAAAGAAATGGCTAGAAGCCAATGTATAGCGACATAGCGAGGACGCTATGCCGAACTCAGGGAAAAACATTTTTAAATTCTATTTGTAAAGTAGAATATATAGAGTTACTCACAAGGGTACTTCGAAATACTTGCGAAAGCGAATTATTTAATAGAACAACAATTATATTTAAATAAAAAGAAAATGAAACGATATTTATTTATTTTAGTACTAATTACGAGTTGTATTAAATTTCCGAATATTGGAATAGGTTATAAATTATGTTATAATAGCAGAGGAGATATTGGAATAGTTAATTCAGATAATTCATATTTAATCTATGGACATATTTTAGAGTATAAATTTGACTCTATGTTTATAGTAGTTTCAGAACGTCCAAGAGACAGTATTCCTGAATGTAATAGATCGATGACACTAACTGAATGTAATGAAGCATTTGCTAAAAGTATGTTTACCCAGTATTGGATTATTGACAAAAGACAAAAATCGGTATTTATTGAACAGACAAAAAATTTTTCAAATGTTTATGGTCCATTTAATAAAGCAAAGTTTTTAAATTTATTTTTTAAATTACATATTCCGAAAAGACTAGAATTGAAAGACTGTTATTAGGATACTTTGGTTCGGCATAGCGTCTCGCTATGTCGTTCAACGTAGGCTTCCAGCCTAAAAATGACAAAAACAATTAAAGTTCTTCTTTTTAGAATAAAATAACGTGGCTGGAAGCCAATGTATCGCGACATAGCGAGGATGCTATGCCGAACCAAAGAATAGAACAAAAAGTGATTATTTAAATAATTCAGAAAAATATGATAGAAGGAAAAAAGCTTTTTAAGCGTTCAAATATATATTCAATTTTTATTTTTTCATCAATTATAACAATAGTTATATTTCTTTTTTGCTTACTTCCAGGTATTTATATCTGGTTGAAAAATACTGATGAATTAGATAAAATGGTTTATAATCCACATGGATTTTTAAAATATAATGTAGATGATATTAGTGATAAAAGAAGTTCATTAAATTTAAGAGTAAATAACAACATGTATGGGTCTGACTATAGCTTTGATTGTAAAATCCATGATGTTAAAAGGATATTTAGAGACATAGATTCAAGCAAAAATGTAATACTTTATATAAAAAAAGGAACCCAAATTATTATGGAATTGCAAACAGAAAATATGAAGTATACTACTATAGAAGAATATGGTACAACATTGTCTACACTTTTTGTTGTTTTTATAAATTTGATTTTTTTTGGTGCGATTTCATTTTTTTCATTTCGGTTTATTAGAAAAGATCAAAGAAATAGAATTATATAAATTTTATTTCTTTGATTTTCAATATAGCCCTTGGTTCGGCAAAGCGTCCTGCTATGTCGTTAATCTTCGCTCTCGCAAGTGTTACGAAGTACACTTGTGGGTATATTTATAAGGAATGAATATTCAAAGCAATAATTGACCTGCAAAGTTTTTAACTTTGCCACTGTTACCTTTCTTTGTAGAGATTTTTTTTATGCAAACAATTGCTAATTCATCGACGAAAAGTTAAAAACTTTTCGAACATTCTATTTCCAAGGAATAATATTTAGAATTGTCCACAAATGTACTTCGAAACACTTGCCGGATCTTTGGAATTTTCTTTGATCTTTTTTCAAACTACCGAGAAGGTTTATTTAACTAAAACTATAATTTAGAAATCCATTAATATAGTTGAAAGATTTACAGAAATATCTTAACAATCTATTTCTGTAAATTTCAAAAATGTAGCGATAGATCAATTATAGATGTCAGCATTTACATAATCTATTGCTGTAGATTGAGTAATTACTTTAGTCGATTAAGTAAGTCATGCAGTACTTTTTAAAAGTATAGGAAACGATTAATCAATTATTCTAATAGATTGTAAAATTATGCCAGTATAAAAGTAATCTGCAGCTTTCTATTTTTTATATTCTGCAGAACTTTTAAAATTTATGCTTGAACATTTTAAAAGTAAAGCATTAAATATTTCGTATATAGGAGTATTCATTAACAGGAAATGTATGATTGAATAAAAGATTGCCAGTCAATCAATCTATTCATCAAAATAAACATTTGTTTAACGAACAATAAGTCGTTCAGAAAGACTTCCTGAATGAAGGAATAAACGCACTATGTAAACACCTTTAGGAGCTTTAGAAAGAGCGTCAATCGAAAATTTATTTATAGTACCATCTATTGTTTTCGAATAAATAGTTTCGCCTAAGCTATTTTCAATAATAATTCGTTTCTCATTTTTAGCATCAAAAGCTGAAAAAGCAATAATGGTGAATGTTCCATCTGTTGGATTTGGATAAACATTCAAAACAGCATTATCGGTATTCCCTTCAAAATTGCAAACAATGGTTTTTGAACATTCACTCGATCCATCTAAATCTGTTTGAAGTAATCGATAATAATTTTTACCGATAGCAGGATATTCGTCGTTAAAGGAATAATTGTTTTCTTCGGTGGTTGTTCCTGCTCCATCTATAGTCCCAATGGCTACATAGTGAATTCCATCTAACGATTTTTCGAGAGTAAAATATTCGTTATTAAGTTCACTTGCTGTATTCCATGTTAGAGCAACAAGGTTTTTATTTTGTTTCGCATTAAACGAAAGGAGTTGAATAGGTAAAGGATTATCGCCCGAAATAGATCCTAAGGTAAATGGACTAAATGATGTTACTGGTGCAGCAGTTGTTACTGTTCCAAAGGCAATAGTTCCAGTAGTTCCTCCATTACCATGGTTTTTCCAAGTCGATGTTGCTGCATCGAAACGGGCAACAACTAAATCTGCAGGGTTATTAACCATACAAACACTATTATCCCACGACAGTGTTACATTAACATTGGAAGTTCCTCCCGTTCTGTTTAAAAGCCAATATTCACATTTGCCAAGATGGTTTAGTATCGCATCTTTTAATACATCGGAATAACTGCCCATTGGGCTTGTGTTAAAATATTGAGCAGTAAAATGATCGGTTGCGAAGGCTGGAGCTGAAATTGAAATTGGTCGATATTTCCCATTTTTCCCAACGGGAAATGTAAAAGCTGTATTTCCTGTTTTTCTTACTGTTCCTTCTATATAACTATTGTCTGATACATTAGAAATTGATGCTCCATTACCAATTTCAAAGGTAGAGTTTTGAATTATTTTTCCATTTACAAATTGTAAGTTATTGGCAATAGAATGCATTCCAGTAGCAAAATTGACATTATTACTATTATCTATAACAAGGTTGTAGAATGTTTCGTTGCCTGCACAGTTTAATGAATTTGTAGCTGTTCCTGTAAATGTTACTTTACTTTGATATGAGTTGAATGATCCAAAATTAGTCCAATTCCCAAAAACAGTAAGTTCATTACTACTTGTTATTGTTAAACTAGCTGATGGAAGTGCCGACGTGAAAGTACTAGAAGTAATAGCTGGATTAATAGTAATGTTTTTACAAACGGCTGTCATCGTACCAATCGAAGGCATATATTTAGGACCACAGGCAGGAATTAAAACATCGGTTGTGGAGGTCGGAATTGTTACTGCTGTTCCACACCAATTGCTAGCGTTAAACCAGTTATTGTCTGTTGATCCTATCCATGTAAGTTGATTTGCAGGCTGAGTAACAGGAACCATCGTAATACTCAGTCCAGAACTTCCAGTTCCTTGTGCCAAAACAAATTCTACCGTTGATGATGATGATAGCGTTCCAGTCCAAATACCTGTGTGAGCATCGCAACATCCAACATGTTGAGCAACTTGTGTTCCATTTATGTAGAGTGTAATATTATCGTCGTGCGACAATATGTTAATTGTGTACACTCCACAAGCAAAGTTACTGCGTTTAAAACTCATTGTCCAATTGTTTGCTGTTAAAGCACAACCCTTATATGCTAATCCATTGGTGGCATTTGCACCTGAAGGTGCTGTTCCACTTGCCCAACGAGTTGAAGTATTAAAATTATACCCACTGGCTCCTGTGCCATTTTCAGTATAATAACCATAATAATTAGCTAAAGCCGTAGTATTAAATCCATTGTAGCAATATACATTCCAAGTACCCGATGGAAATGTTGTTGGATTGGCTAATGGTATTACCGTGACCGTTGCAGTTGCAGCGTTCCCAACACAATTGTTATTTCCTGTTACGGTATAAATGGTTGTTGAGCTCGGTGTTGCTGTAACAGTATATCCAGTTGAAGAACTTAAACCTGTTGATGGCGACCATGAATAGGTATTTGCGCCAGTTGCAGTTAATGTTGTAAATGACGATGAACAGAATAAGGTAGAGTTTGTTGGAGTTACTGTAGTTGAAGGAAGAGGATTAACAGTAACGAATACCGAAGCAGTTCCAAAGCAGCCTGTTCCTGGATCACTGATTGTGCAACTATAGGTTGTAGATGTAGTTGGTGTTGCTATACTTGAATAAGTCGTTGGAGTTGCTAGAGATCCTGTGGGTGACCAATTATAAGTTGCACCAACAATATTATTTGCTGAAATTGTTGTTGAAGTTCCTGCACAGATTGTAACAGGGGGACTTAATATATTATACGAAACGGCATTAATTGAAACCTGTAAACTACCGGGGCCATTATTATTTACAAGTCTAAGTTCAATTGTTGATGATGGACCTAAGAATCCAGTCCAAACACCACTATGTGCATCGCAACAGCCAACATGTTGATTAACTTGGACTCCATTTATTAAAATATAATAATCATCATCATGTGTAGGTATATCAATTTGATAATATCCACAGGTGAAATTTGTCCGTTTGAAAGTAATAGAATAGTTTGTGCTTGGAAATGTACATCCAGAATAGGGTAGACCTGTGAGTGCATTTGCAATTGTTGGTCCACTATTTGAATTCCAACGTGTTGTGGTGTTAAAGTTCAAATTATTTTCGGTATAATAGCCATAGTAATTTGTAAAATTAGTGCTATTGTAGCAGTATATATTCCAAACTCCCGAGCCAAAATCTGTGGTTAATGGACTCGCTGGTATATTTTGCACAGTAATAGTTGTACTTGCTGTTGCTGTTGCACAATTATTCGATCCACTTACTATGTATGTAGTCGTTGAACTAGGTGTTGCAGTTACCGTATAACCAGTTGGTGAACTTAAACCACTTGCTGGTGACCATGAATAGGTATTAGCGCCTGTTGCAGTTAGTATTGCCGTTGTTACACCAGAACAAATAATTGCTGAAGTTGACATAACTGCTGTCGATGGCAAAGGATTCACGGTTGTTACTACACTACTTGTAGTGGAGCATCCAGTAATTACATCTGTTCCCGATACTGTATAAGTTGTCGTAGTCGGTGGCGTAGCTAAAACTGTAGGATTGTTTGGATTATCTATGGTTGCTGCTGGCGACCATGAATAGGTTAGTGTCGAACCTGTTGAGTTGGTTGTTGTAATAGTCGTTGATGTTGATGCACAAATTGTTGTTGGAGCTGAAATGGTTAAACCAGAAACTGGAGTAAATGTTGCTTGTAAACGACCAGGTCCCGTACCATTTTTAAATTGGAATTCTAAATTCATGCTTGGGCTTATGAAACCACGCCAAACATTTAATTGAGCTGTTGGTGAATATGTGGTTTTTTCCCAAACTTTTGTTCCATTAATCCAAAATGAACAAGCATCGTCTTGATAGTTTATGTCTAATTGATAGAAGTTACAAGGAACATTTGTTCTTTTCATGCTTGTTGAGTAATTTGTAGTTCCAATTGGACATCCAGTGTACGCACTTCCACTCGTAGCATCTGCTACTCCTGGTCCAGCATTTACACCCCATCTGTTTTGTGTATCGAAACTTAAATTACTTTCGGTATAATAGCCATAATAGCCACTAAACGAAAATCCATTATAGACATAAACATTCCAAAAACCATTTCCATAATTCGTTGGAGATCCCGATGCAGCATTAACTGTTATATCTATACCATTGTCTGGACTTATTATGTTTGGATTTGAGCTAACAACTCTTACTCGATATGCACTACCAGCAGGAGTTCCAATTGGAATGTTTGCATTTATGGTTCCATTTGATGTTGAACTTAGAGTTCCAATTGTTAATGGCGATGAAAAGTTCCCCGAAGCATCTGACAGTTGTACTGAAAATGTATTAGTTAATGGTGTATTCGTAAAAGTACAGCTTCTAGTATAGGTAATCGTAAACGCTTCACCTTGGCAAAGGTTTACA
>Ga0302215_10000972_pt1 | contig 20804 bp, 14 predicted proteins | sample II_Fen_N3_1_FD_194580 | JGI IMG/M metagenome (GOLD analysis project Ga0302215, IMG submission 194580) | Peat permafrost microbial communities from Stordalen Mire near Abisko, Sweden - II_Fen_N3_1 | ecosystem: Environmental > Terrestrial > Soil > Wetlands > Permafrost | place: Sweden: Abisko... | reverse complement strand
ACGAGGATAAACGACACCTCAATAAGCGCAAGTTTTACGATACCTGGCAATACTGCATTAGGCAATTACAATTTGAATCTAAGTAATTTATTGGATGGAAATCTAACATTGAACAATGGTTTTTTAATTAATGCTGATTCTATAAAAAGGTTGGTTTCAGTTAGTCCGGCAACTGGAATTCAAGGTCAAACGCTGACTGTAAATATTACCGGACTAAACACACATTTTAATCAGGCAAGTAGCACAATCAGTTTTAGTCAGGCAAGTAGCAGTACGGTGATCAATGCAGGCATAATTACGAAGATCAATGACAGCTCTTTAAGTGCAAGTTTTACGATACCAGCAAATGCTTCATTGGGTAATTACAATGTAAATCTGAGTAATTTACTAGATGGAAGCCTATTGATGCAGAATGGATTTCAGGTAAAATTAAATACAGCTTTGACATCAATCAGTCCTGCATCCGCTACTCAAGGTCAAACGCTGGCAGTAACAATAACCGGAGTAAATTCACATTTTAATCAGGCAAGCAGTACTATAAGTTTTAGTCAGGCAAGTAGCAGTACAATGATTAATTCAGCAACTATTACTAAGATAAGCGATACTTCAATAAGCGCAAGTTTTACTATACCTGGCAATACTGCATTAGGCAATTACAATGTAAATCTGAGCAATTTGTTGGATGGAAGCCTATCCATACCGAATGGATTTCAGGTAAAAACAAATCCCGTTTTGACATCTGTCAGTCCGACAACAGCTATTCAAGGTCAAACACTGGCCGTAACAATAATAGGAGTAAACACACATTTTAATCAGGCAAGCAGTACTATAAGTTTTAGTCAGGCAAGTAGTAGTACCGTTATCAATTCAGGTACTATTACGAAGATAAGCGATACTTCAATAAGTGCAAGTTTTACTATTCCGGCAAATGCTTCGTCTGGTTATTACAATGTGAATCTAAGCAATTTGCTTGATGGATATCTAACTTTGAGCAATGGTTTTTTGATTAATGCAGATACTACCAAAAGTTTGGTTTCAGTTAGTCCGACAACTGGAATTCAAGGTCAAACTTTAGCTATAACAATAACCGGTGCAAACACACATTTTAATCAGGCAAGTAGCTCAATTAGCATAAGTCAGGCAAGTAGTAGTACGGTTATCAATTCAAGTACTATCACAAAGATTAGTGATACCTCAATAAGCGCAAGTTTTACAATACCGGCAAATGCTTCATTGGGTAATTACAATGTAAATCTGAGTAATTTACTAGATGGAAGCCTATCCATCCCGAATGGATTTCAGGTAAAAACAAATCCCGTTTTGACATCAATCAGTCCATCAACGGCTGTGCAAGGTCAAACGTTGGCAGTAACAATAACCGGAGTAAATACACATTTTAATCAGGCAAGTAGTACAACTCTTTATCAAGCAAGTAGTGGTACGTACATTAATTCAGATACAATCATTAAGATAACTGATACATCTATTCAAGTTCAATTTGTATTGCCCATTAACACTCCGACAGGGAAATATGACTTAAATTTATACGATATGGATGATGGGTATCTTACGTTGGCAGATGCATTCCAAATTGATGCAAATCCAACCATAAGGCTGGTTTCAATCAGTCAGCATACTACTACGCCAGGTCACACATTAGAAGTTACAATAACTGGAGCGTATACCCATTTTAATCAGGTAAGTAGTACTATAAGTTTTAGTCAGGCAAGTAGCAGTACAACAATTAATTCAGGTACGATTACGAAGATAAGCGACACATCGATAAAAGCCAGTTTTACAATACCGGCAAATGCTTCATTAGGTAATTACAATGTGAATCTGACCAATTTGCTGGATGGCAGCCTATCAATACTCAATGGGTTTACAATAGCTGAGATTCCCACCGATGTCTCTAATAAATCAATATCTTTAATAGCTGTATATCCTAATCCATTTACAGATGTCTTTACTCTTACCGGAATCACGGGCGTCGGATTGCTAACAATTTCTGATTTGAATGGAAGAACATATCTTATAAAGCAAGTTATTGACAAAGAAAATATTTCTGTTTGTAAATTGTCAAAGGGGATGTATATTTTGAAGCTGAAAACGAATGATGGTATTACAACACAAAAAATAACAAAGAAATAAATTTGTATTCAAAAAATTAATCCAAAAAATAGTAACTAAGGAGTATGAGAAATTATATTCCGCAGCAAACTCCTTCTTTTAATAATCAGGATAAATTCCGGGGCTTTAGGAGTTGTAAGTGAGATGATAATCATTGAATTAAATGATGTATATATGAAAGATTTATAGCAGTCAAAAGTTATTTCCTACATATTCTCTAATAAGATTCTTAGATTAAACGCACTTTCAATACGTTAAATAAATATATTCTCAAAGCAATATTATAAATTCACTCTAACTAAGTATCTGTATGAAAACACGTTTATTCCTTTTTGCCTTTTGCTTTCTAATTTCCACTTTTAATGCGTATAGTTTTACCGAATTTGTTGATCCAAACCCTTCAGCCGGGAATAATTTTGGTCGAATTGTTGTGCCTTTATCAACCGGAAATGTAGTTATTACAGCGCCAAATACCGATCGGCTTGGAGTTACCGACGTGGGTGCAGTTTATCTTTTTAATGGAGCCACCGGTGAATTAATCAGTGCACTTTATGGATCTAGTGCGGGCGATATAATTGGTTCGGAAAGTGTAATAGCTCTGGCAAATGGAAATTTTGTGGTTGTCAGCTATTTTTGGGACAACGGGGCTGCAACCGATGTAGGTGCAGTTACCTGGGGTAGCGGAAAAAGCGGTGTTTCTGGAATAGTAAGCGCATCAAATAGTTTAGTAGGATCTACCACCAACGATTATGTTGGAAAATGGGGAGGCTCAGCACAATCAGGACCTGTTTATCTTGGCGTCACGGCTCTTTCCAATGGCAATTATGTGGTGTGTAGTCCTTTGTGGGACAATGCAACTATAACAGATGCTGGTGCTGTAACTTGGGGTGATGGCACAACAGGAGTTTCCGGTGTGGTTAGTTCGGCAAACAGCCTTATTGGATCAACTGCCAACGACAAAGTTGGAGGTTCGGCTTCGGGCGAAGGAAATGGAATTGTTGCACTAACCGGAAATGGAAATTTCGTTATAAATAGTGGAAATTGGCAAATTGGTAGCAAACGTGTAGGAGCAATAACCTGGGTGAATGGTTCAACCGGCGCAACTGGAACTGTAAGTACATCAAATAGTTTGGTTGGCTCAACTGATATTGACCTTATTTCAACAAAAATTATCCCTTTAACCAATGGCAATTATGTGGTAAATAGTCCGGGGTGGAATAATACCGCTTTGAATCCATTACTCGATAATGTCGGCGCAGTAACCTGGGGTAATGGCTCAATAGGTACAAGTGGAGAGATTACAAGTGCAAACAGTTTGATTGGTGGAAAAATTAATGATAATGTTGGATCCACGGGTGTGATTGCATTAACAAATGGAAACTATGTTGTATGTAGTAATCAATGGGATAATGGAACCATAACCGATGTGGGTGCAGCTACCTGGTGTAACGGATTATCAGGATTAACAGGCTACATTTCTTCATTTAACAGCTTGATTGGAACATCATCAAGTGATGCTGTTGGAAGTAGGGCTATTGCGCTTACAAATGGAAATTTCGTAGTTTATTCTTCGTGGATTACGGCCGCCAAAAGAGTTGGGGCAGTAACCTGGGGTAGTGGAACATCGGGTTTGTCGGGGCAAATCAGTTCATTTAATAGCTTGGTTGGTTCAACAAATAATGATGGTGTGGGTATGGGTTTAAATGCAATAATTCCATTGACAAATGGAAATTATGTTGTAAAAAGCACTTCATGGCAATCTGGTGGCGTTGCTATTGGAGCTGTAACATGGTGTAGTGGAAGTGGTGCTACATCGGGGGCGGTTAGCTCCTTGAACAGTATGGTTGGCACAAAGCCAAACCAGATTTATCCACTTAAAAATGGAAATTATGTTTTAATAGATTACACGTGGAAAAACGGAACCGTTACTAATGCCGGTGCTGTAACATGGTGCAACGGAGAAGTTGGTACAATCGGCACAGTAGATGCAACGAACAGTTTAGTTGGAAATAATGCAAGTGCCCAAATTGGCATGTCTGGAATTACAGAATTAAGTAACGGAAACTATGTTATTGGTAGTCAGCAAGCCTTTAATGAATCCGGCGTTCTGGTTGGAGCAGCCACTTGGGCCAACGGCCTTACCGGAATAACGGGAACGGTAAATTCTTCGAACAGTTTAATTGGGTCAACCAACTCCGATATGGTTGGATACGGAATGAAAGCACTAAGCAATGGCAACTACGTTGTTTTAAGTTATGGCTGGGACAATGGAGCTGTTTATAATGTAGGAGCGGTAACATTATGCAATGGAAATTCCGGAACAATTGGAACGATAAGTGCTGCAAACAGCTTAATTGGCTCAAAAAACATGGATCAAGTCGGTTTTGATGGAATAGCCCCTGTTAATAGCACAATAACTCCTCTTGCCAATGGGAATTATGTAATTAAATCTCCATTATGGGATAATGGAACTTTAGTAGATGCAGGCGCTACTACTTTTGGTAACGGAACATCGGGTATAGTAGGACCTGTAAATCTTCAAAACAGCATTGTTGGTTCAATAGCAAACAGTAAATTAACATCAATAATAGCAGATGATGTGAATGGGAATTACTATGTTACTTTTCAACCAACCACATACGGTGGAAGAGTATTAGTGGGTAATAATTCATTTTTGCCTACTTCGGTAGAAAATTCTAAAAATTCATCCATAAATATTTATTCCAAAAACAAAACTATCTATGTAGAATCGCCTCAAAGTGGAACATTAGAGGTTTTTGACTTAACAGGAAAAATCTGTTTAACCAGAAATGTGAATCGGGGTTTAAATACTTTCCAGGTTAATAATAGCGGAGTTTTTCTGGTAAAATTGAAGGTCAATTCAAACCCAACAATCTCGAAGATTATACTTTAAGTAGCGGAAGTATGAAATACATCAAACTTACTCCAATTGTTTTTCTGCTTCTTTTTTCTTGTTCAAAAGACAAGGAAATTGAAGAGATTCATTCCGATATTAAAGTAGATTTTACGTTTACAGACATGATTGATCATTTTGTTCTAACCGACAATTCCGTCGATATAAATGGAGCAAAATTAACGTATAAATGGAAATTATCTTGCGATACGGTTTCGCTGTTCAATCCGGATTCTGCATTGGTCTATTTTAATATCCCTGTTTTACAAAACTCACAACAACTTGCAATTAAGCATATTGTAAACAATGGCATTGCTTCAGATTCGTTGACCAAAGAAATAACAATTCCAAAATCTACACCCGAGCGACTTTACGGACTGGGAATTAAAATTAACAGCGCACACAGCAATAACGATAGCTACAATTGGTATTATGACCAAATGAGTACTGGCACTTATTCCAGTGTAAATTGCGGTCCTACATCAGTGACAATGGCTATTAAATGGGTAAAAGAAGATTTCACTAAAACGCCTTTGGATGCCCGAAGCACTTATCGATCAACGGGAGGATGGTGGTATACGAGCGATATTACCAATTACCTGAATATGTATTCAATAACAAACTATATAGTCTCTATTAATCATATTGATTCAATTCAAAGTCAGATAAATTCGGGTAATATTATTATTCTTTGCCTTGATATGTATTACATAAGAGATCAGGAAAAAGACAAATGGCATATCGATAAATTTTATTCTACAAATAATCAAAAAGGATGGGGACATTTTATTGTTGTAAAAGGTTATAAAATTGTTGATAAAACTGTTTTTTATGAGGTTTATGATCCTAATAGCTATGGTAGAAAATACACCGATGGCTCTATAAAAGGCAAAGATAGATATTACAGGAGCACGGATTTGAATGATGCTGTTCTGAACTGGTGGGCTTATGCTATAGTAGTATCCAAAACTACCATAAAAAGTGGTGTTCGGCGAGTTGATGCATGTAACATTATACATAAACCAGGATTATAAACTATTGAGCTATAATTATTCTATTTAAAATTATAATCGTATGAAATCAAAACTTTTTACCGTCGTTATTAGTGTTCTTGTCTTTTCGTTTCAAACAATGCAGGCACAGGTCAGAGCTGATTTTTGTCAGAAATTAGAAACTATAATTCGTGAAGCCGAAAATGGAACTTTTGAGAATATAAAAGGTGCTAAAGTAACCGAATATAAATCCGATTCTTATCATTCAACAGTTTCTATAAGTCGTTCGGCAAGTATTTTTCAGAGTGAAAGCAAGGGTTGGATGTATATGGAAAGTCTTACGTACGACCATGAAATGCTAAATGCTTACTACAATGCTTTTGTAGCTTGTTTACCAAAAGCAGACTGGGCTCAATGTAATGGATCGAAAGGTGAAAAAACAGGCTGGCTATTTAAGAATTTAAAATCCAGAGTATTTGTCCAGCTCGATGAAAGTGGCGTTATGCTTACGGTGTATCTTCAAAAAGGTTCAACAGCTAAATGCTTGTGGGGAAATTGTGTGAATGGGTATGGGTCGTATGTTTTTGATAATGATGATGTTTATACCGGCGATTATATCGATGGAACCAGAACCGGAAAAGGCGTTTACACCTGGGCTGACACCGGTCAGTATTACGATGGTTGCTGGTTGAATGGAAAAATGAATGGTCGGGGAGCTATTTATAAAGCGGATAGTACATTGATAAAAGAAGGTTACATGTACCAAAATCAATGGATGAATGTGGATGTAAGCAAGACGCCGAATTTTACGATGGGTGAAAAAGTGAATGGTTTTGGTCTGGTGTATGATAATGGAAAATACCAGGTTACCACACTAAAAGATGCTAAACCTTCAGAAATGACATTGGTAAACAACGTAAACCTGATTTTTGGCAAGTATGATACCAATGGCTTTGCAGGTAATTGCATTGTATATTATCCCGATGGAAATGCGTTTTATGGATATTTCCAAAATAACAATGCCAATGGTAAAGGGATTAAATACTTTACCGATGGCACAAAACTGGATGGTGAATTTACAACCAAAACTGCCATTGGAAGTAAATTTGATTCAAATGACTTCTTGGTTCAGAAAGAGTCATGGGTTGATGGTAAGTTGACTGTTGATAATTCGCCGGCGACCCTTGAGTTAGTGAAATTTGCGAAATCATTATCCTATATATGCACTACAGGAGTAGATAATTTACGTGGTGCCGAAATTCCTGACGAAGTAGCATTTCAACGTTATAAATCGAAATACAAACTTCTGGGCGCAGTAAGTACCGAAATCACTACCGAATATGGTTCACTTAAACAGTTTGTAGAATCGAAAATAAATGCAACTAAACAAACTAAAGCACAGGCGTTAGACACGTATAACTTGCAGATGTCTAGGATTAAGAGTTGTATTAGCAGTGCTTGGGAAGGAAAAGAAACTGTGAATAAAGATAGTGCAACAGACTTGTTTCGGATTTACACGTTTACGAATTCTTTATACGATTATTCGTTCGAAGTAAAAAGTTGGTTTAACGATGTTGTGATAAATGTAAAATAATCACTGCACTTTTTAAACCTAAAAGCCTTTTCTTAGTCAGATAGAACAAATATTTAGTCGTTTAATTTAAATAATTGTTTTTAGGATGTATAGAAAAGTGTTTTTAGCGTTAATGTTGGTGGGTACTATTGCATTTGTACAAGAAATTAGCCAAAGAGGAAAAGATAAGAATCCGGTATTGCACGAAGTGTCCAATAAGGATGTGGTTTTAAGTGTTTACCCCGATGCTACAAAAGTAGAAAAGGTGAATGATTATTGGTATAAGATATTGAATAGTAAGGATAAAACGATAGGATTTGCCATGTCGAGTGTATCGTTTTGTAAAGATATAATGGGATATAATAATCTGACTCCGGTAATGATTCTGGTAGATAAGAGCAAGACGATAAAAAAAGTAGCTCTATTATCAAATTGGGAAACCCCGAAGTTTGTAAGCAAACTGGAAACAAAAGGTTTTTTTGATTTATGGGCAGGTAAAACATTGAAAGAAGCAAAAACCGTTCAGGTAGATGCTCACACCGGAGCAACATATACTGCTCTGGCGGTATCAAAGAATGTAGAGTTTTTATTAAGGAATGCTACTAAAAAACTACCTCGCTGGAATTGAGGTCAATACTGCTCCAAGCCCAATTAAGCCTGTAGATTACCGTAATTATATTTGATTTGATTTTATTGATATATATATGTTGAATAATGGTGGTTTTGAATTACTGTCTCAAATACTTGTACTTAAAGTCCTGCTTTGGCTCATTGATAGCTAAGGGGCCTTTAGTATTTCAAATTCACTACCACCATCTCCGATTGCGTCCCAATCCGGTATTCAGGTCCCCAAATGCCCAACCCGGATGAAACATAATAATGTGTAGATCCTTTTTTCAAGTAACCATAGCCCAATTCATACATCCGTTTTACTCCTAAATTGGCAGGGAAAAATTGTCCGTTATGTGTATGTCCCGAAAATTGAAAATCGATTCCGTTTTGCTCTGCTTCCTCCAAATGAAAAGGCTGATGATCCATTAAAATAAGGGGTTTGTTTTCGTCCAGTCCTTTTACAATCTCCGAAAGATTTTTCCGATTGTGCATGGTTTTGTCCTCCCGCCCTACAATATAAAAACTATTATCGACCAAACAACCCGAATCGCGAAGGACAGTTATTCCGGCAGATTGAAGATATTCTGCAGTTTCATTCGGTTTTTCAGCATAATGTTCGTGATTTCCATTAATAGCAAACACTCCCAGTCGGGCTTTGATTGATCGGAATTCTTCGGCCATATTCTGACGTTTTACTGGAATCATCGACCTGTCGGACACATCGCCGGCCAACAGCACAATGTCGGGATGCTGATCGTTAATCATCTTTACAGTGGTTTGCAACCATTCTTTATCTCGAGAAATGCCCACGTGAAGATCACTTACAGCCACAATTTTTAATTCCTTATTTTGCTTCGGTTTATCGGTGCTGATATTGAGCGTAACAATGGATGGATGATTGTATTTGTAATTTCCAACTAGTAACGCAATTGCAGTAATCAGCAAAGTTGCAACCATTGCCCACAACCTGAATTTGGCCATGCCTGCCGGTAAAAAATGGAAGAAATAATTGGCTATGCGCACACCGTCTACCAATAAAAAAGAGATCAAAAGGTATACAAAGACAATGAAATAAGTAAAACCAATAAAACTAATCACTTTTGCCACATCATGTGTCATGTGTTCGCCAAAAACCATTGTAACAATCAATGACAAAAACAAAACAATCATACTTGTCAGATAGATTGGGCGAATAGAAGAAACGGATGGCAAAGCCTGCCATCCGCGCAAAATAACGTAACTGTTTATCGAAATAAGTATAGCAAATGCAATAATAAAAAATCCAATTTTCATAAATGAGACATTAATTTTGTAATTGTGTGTTCAAACGTTTCTAGGTGAAGATTGTTTTGAGTAATAGTAATGTCTAGTTGATTAACCTACTGCAACACCAATCCATTCTCCAATACCAAAAGTGATGGCAGCAGCTATTAATCCGAAAATTACTTGTCGGAAACCTGAGTACCAAACATTTTTTCCAGTAAAAAGGGTGATGGCCGCACCAATAACAAACAGCCCAACAGCACTAAACGCTACACTGAGCACAATGGCGTGAAACCCGGAAGTAAAGAAAAATGGTGAAACAGGTATAATGGCACCAATCGTAAATAAGAAAAATGAGTATAATGCCGCTTCAATAGCCGAACCTTGCAGTTCTTCGGGGTTTATGCCCAATTCTTCTTTTACCAATACGGCATGAGCATGCGTTTTATCTTTCATAATTTCGGCGGACATGGTTCTGGCTTGCTCTTCAGGGATGCCTTTGGCCATATAAATAAGTGCCAATTCTTTTTCTTCACCTTCGGGGTTAGTTTCGAGTTCGTCCATTTCTATTGCCATTTGGTTTTCGTAAAGTTCTTGTGAACTCTTTACCGAAATCCATTCGCCCAATGCCATAGACAATGCCCCTGCTAACAATCCGGCTATTCCTGCCAACAATACGGCTTGACCACCACCTGTAGCTCCTGCTATACCCATTACGAGGCTAAAGTTAGATACCAATCCGTCGTTTCCACCCAGTACGGCTGCACGAATGGCATTACCACCAACAGAGCGATGACGTTTTTCAAATTTGGCATGTTGAGCACCACTAATATTTTTATCGTTTTCCAGAATAGAAAATAAAATCTGAACATGGTTAGTCTCGCTACCCGTCATCTCCATTTTTCTTCTTTCTTTGGTCTTGATAATGGCATTCGAAAGGCTTTTTTCGGTATCCATCAATGCACCCAATACATAATCGTAGCCAAAAACCTTGCCGATAAGTACCATTGTCTGTGCTCGCCACGATGGTTTTATCAAATTCTGGATAGGGACACCTTCTCTTCGGGCAAAAGCCTCAGCATGACCTTGCTCAATATCACCCATTTGGCGAAATATATTTGCCACTGCTTCGTCTGACTCATTTTCGGCTAACTTGCGATACAAATAGCAAGCATCAATTTCTGTTTGTATACTTTTATTTTTCATTTCAAAATATTTTGAATTCAATTCTTATTTCTTCATTCTATTAATTCCACCATTTCTTGTTTATTCAAGTCTTTCAATGGATTATTGGATGTGATAAAAGTCTCAGCCAGTTTTGACTTGGTCTCCTGCAAATTCCGTATCTTCTCTTCTATTGTTTCCGACGAAATGAAACGGTAAACCATTACATTTTTATCTTGTCCAATACGGTGCGAACGACTCAGTGCCTGCATCTCGGATGCCGGATTCCACCACGGGTCGATGATAAAAACGTAATCGGCGGCAGTTAAGTTCAAACCAACCCCACCTGCTTTCAACGAAATAAAAAAGCAATTGACATCGGCATTTGTCACAAATTTATTGATCTCCCCTTCTCTGTTTGCCGCAGCTGTTGAACCCGACAACCATGCATATTTCCAATTTTCTTTATCAAAATAATCGGCCAATAATCGCAGATGCTTTACAAAAGAGGAAAATATGAGCACTTTATGGTTCTCCGATTTCAAAGTTTCGAAGCGCATAATAATTTGCTCAAACTTGCCGGAATCACCTTTATAATCGTTATCCATAAGTACCGGATGATTTGCCAGCAATCGAAGTCGGGTAAGCCCCTGCAATGTCAGAAAAGCCATTTTCTGAGGATCGAAATTTGTATCAGTGAGCAATAAACTGTTACGCAGTTTGTTTTTCTCATCGTTGTAAGCCGTTAATTGATCATCGCTCATATCGCAATAAACGGTTTCCTGAGATAAAGGCGGAAGTTCGGGTGCAACTTCGTCTTTTGTTCTTCGCAAAATAAAAGGCTGAATGATATGCAATAGCGCTTCTTCTTTCTGTTTGTTGTTCTTGCTTATTGGATTAATATATGCATTCCGGAAAGATGTTTGACTGCCCAACAATCCTTCATTCACTATATTAAGTTGTGCCCATAAATCAGTTAATGAATTCTCGACTGGTGTTCCCGTTAAAGCTAGTTTATGCAGCGCATTTATTTGTTTTACGGCTTTATACGACATAGAATCAGGATTTTTCACATATTGACTTTCATCCAAAATTAGGTAATTAAACTGACAAGATTGAAATAAATCTATATCATTGCGAAGTGTTCCATACGTGGTTAGAATCACATCATACAGACCAAAAACCTTATATATCTGAGCACTTTTCAGTCGTTTGGCTCCTGAGTAAATATAAATTTTCAGATTAGGTGCAAAACGTTTTAGCTCATTCTGCCAGTTGTGAATCAGCGAAGTAGGCATTGCTATTAACGAAGGGAGAATGGAATTTGTTGTTGCTTCGGAAATTTCAGAAACTATTGTGTTTGCCTCTATTGCATCAAAAATCGATAATTGTACAATCTCTTTTGTACCCTCTTTTGTTTTCTTAGGTATGTATGGAACAGGAACAGGCTTAGTAAAAGTATCGTTTCTTTTTGATAATGTCTTAATATATTGCAGCAAAGTTATAGTTTGCAGAGTCTTTCCCAAACCCATATCGTCAGCCAAACAGCCTCCAAAGTTATTCTGATATAGGCTCACTAACCACGAGAATCCTTTTTGTTGGTAATTCCGCAAATCAGCACGAATTTCTTCCGGCACATCCGGATTTGCGTCTAATTCAGATGAAAAAGTTGGTTGAATTTTTCCTTGAATTAAATCAACTATTCCAAAATGATGCTTTTTCAGACGGATTTTTTCATCAGATTTTTTGCTAAACAGCATCAGTTCGTAATAGCGCGTAAACCATTCCAGTGGTAATATAGCAACGGAATCATCCGGTAATACATATTCACGGATATTATTCAAAATATGATTCCGGAAACGTGCAAAAGGAATCTTGAATTCTCCGAAAATTGCCACAACATGAATGTCGAACCAATCTTGTTTTGTTTCTATATCAGTATCAATAGATATTTCGCCTATAAAAAAGGTTTTGTCAGATAGTTTTTGAATAAACTCAAAATGCTTCAGTAGTTCACCTTGTCCCTGAAGCCATTCAATCATTGTTGCAATATTTTCTGGAGATTCATCGTCTAATTCACTTCTTTTTAAAGAAAAACTATTAATGCCAGATTTTTTCAACCCCGCATTCAGCAGTAAATCTACCAACGAATTCTCCCATTCTTTATCGGGGTAAAACCATAAAAGTGATGTTTTTCCATCATGTTCTTTGACAGAAACATTTTTTCGGTTTGATGAATCTACAGGATATAGTTTGTCTTCATATTTAAAACCTAAGATCAAAACCGGCATCTGGCTCCAGTCACTGTCTAAAGATAAAACAGCTCGTTTTTCCGGGTTAATTTCAATTATGTCAATTCCTTCAGAGTTAACTTCATATTTTTCAACACAATTTTTTACAAATTTCTCTATATACGTTTTTTCAGCAGAAGCGGGAACTTCAATGCTTTTTTTAGAGAAAAAAGGAATTAATTTCTTGATGTCTATATCGCTGAAAATATGTAATTTATGATTGATTACTAGTACAGCTGGTTCGTTGCAAAGTGCATGATACGACTTTGAATACAAATCAAATTCCTCATCTTTACTCTTTAAACTAATAAAGTAACGTAAACCGGTTTCGGCGTCCTTTTGAAAGTTAAACACTACTTGCGACATGTAATTTGGAACAAAAACCTTGTCGGTATCATACAGTGCACGTGCCTTTACTCCAGCTCTTAGATAAAGTGAAAGTTGTGTTTGTTGTAAAATCTCAATTATTTTACGATGCGAGCTTTCAATTGCAGGTCGAATGTATCTCTCAATAGTTTCTGAAGCAACGCGTTTATGAAACTCAACAATTGCCTTTTCTTTCGAATAGTTCTTCATCAAGGCTTTGTCGGACGCTTTTTCGGCAATCAGTACTATTTCCTTCTCGAAAATACTTAATTCAGGAAAAATGGAGGATTTACTTCCTACGATTTCAAGTATAGACAAATAACCCAATGACTCATCTCTTACCAATACCGGTTGAAGAATTGAGCCCCAGAGTGCATGTTCTGTAAGTGTAATAATAAGTTTTTCAACCATATAATATAAAGGAAATTGTATTCAAAAAAGTTAGCATTTTGGCGTTATTGCTGTTGAAGTGCGAAAAGATTTAGCTGTCAAAATTACAAAAAAAGAATGATTCGAGCACAAAAAAAGCGAGTTCTGAAACTATTGTTCAGAACTCGCTATATATTGATGTTAATGTACCCTCTTAAAAACGCGAAAGGTAGTAACGCCTTACTACCAATCTTTGTTAACCTTAAATCTAATACTATGAAAAAATCACGATGCAAAGATAAAGTGTATTTTCTACACTTGCAAGCATTTCTTGAATTATTTACACCAAAAACATGTTTTATAACACACTTTAGCTCTATTTCATCAATAAACGACCATAAAATCAGATAAAAGAGATTTAAAATCCTATCGCTTTCAATCCCAATCCTGTTTTTTCGTCCATACCAAACATCAAATTCATATTTTGAACCGCTTGTCCCGAAGCTCCTTTCAATAAATTATCAATCATTGAAACAATAAGCAGTTTGTCACCATGTTTTTCCAGATAAACAATACCTTTATTGGTATTAATAACTTGTTTCATGTCAGGATTATTATCTGTCACAAAGGTAAAAGCTGCATCTTTGTAAAAGTCTTTGTACAATTTCTGTGCTTCTTCCAAACTCAAAGTACAACGAGTATAAGTAGTTGCATAAATTCCGCGGGCAAAATTTCCACGAACAGGTATAAAATTCACTTCTTTGAAGAAACCCGGTTGCAATTGGCGGAGCGATTGACCAATTTCGCCTAAATGCTGATGACCAAAAGGCTTGTAAATGGAGATATTATTATTCCGCCAGCTAAAATGCGAAGTGTCAGATGGTTTCACGCCTGCTCCTGTAGAACCTGTAATTGCGTTTACATGCACTTCATCGGTGAGTAAACCTGCCGCTGCCAAAGGAAACAAGGCCAACTGAATGGCAGTTGCAAAACAGCCCGGATTTGAAATACGTTTGGCAGTGCGAATTTGATCGCGATTAAGTTCGGGCAAACCGTACACAAAATCGTGATTTGGGCTTTTAGCGCGATAATCGGTTGAAAGATCGATTATTTTGATTGAAGTTGGAACTTCATTATTGTCCATAAACTTCTTGCTATCGCCATGTGCCGAGCACAAAAACAGAGCATCAACTTCGTCAAAAGGCATTTCGGAAGTGAATACCAAATCGGTTTCACCAATCAATCCGCTATGAACATCGGCAATGGGGTTTCCTGCATTGCTGCTACTGTTTACAAAGGCGATTTCCACATTTGGGTGGTTAATTAGAATTCGCAACAATTCTCCGGCGGTATATCCGGCGCCACCTATTACGCCTGCTTTAATTTTTTTCATGAGAATATTCTAAATCCAAGTAATAATTTAACAAAAAACCAAACGACACTAAATAATATCAATCCAACAGAATAGAACACAATATTAACTGCTATAATTGAATTTCTTCTATAGGAAATTATATTATTATCATTTTTATGTAGGTAATATTCAATTAAGTATGGAACAATTAAGGCGAAAGAAAGAATCAAAAGAGTTCCATATCCAATAGCTACAAATTTATTTGCAAAATAAATTATTGACAGTATAACGAAATTAATAAAAGTGTATTTAATGGAGTATTTAATTTTACTTATAACTTTAAAAGTTCGCAAATAAATAATTACTTTGAAAAAGTAACTTATCAGAATGATATATATCAGAACTTTGATAGACTCATTAATAAAATCAGAATAATCCTTTTTAATTGTAATTTCATTTTTAGTTACTACTGCATTATATTTAGCATATCTTTCTTTATCAAAAAAAAATCTAGAAAAAACTATTGAAGAATCCATAAAACGGACCTTTATTTTGAAATTATGGTTTGTGTTTGAACAAATTGCGACTCCGTTACTCTTAATAAAATCAGTTGAATCATAGATACAATCATCATATTTAGACAATTGATGATCAAATAGACCATCACTTGAAATTAACAGGCTATCAATGGTCATGTTTGATTTGTTCACTACTTTTATTGAAACATGAGGTGGAGCTGGATCAATTGCATAAATCAATGATATAAAAACAAATAATGATGTTAGAAGTAAATAGACTTTTCTCATAATATTATTAATTGGCTATAGAATTACGGATTAGAAATTAAATCAAAGTAATACATCATGCAAAAAATAAAATCCAACAAATCATTAATATCCACGTCCAAACCCAATAACTAAACTTGCGGTTTTTATGTCGTAAAATGTATATTAGCAATATATTAGCAAACACACCACCCAAGATTTCAAGAAGATGTAAGTTTCGTTCCGAAATTCGTCGCCGACTTTTAATTGCAGCATTTTTATCGAATGCGAAAAGAATTCCGCTTAATAAGTTAATCGAACCAAAGTAATACCAAAACAAACAATTATGCATTATGAATTCTTAATTATGAATTACTCCAATAAATCCGGTCTCAGCCTTTTTGTTCGCTCCACCGATTGCTGGTGATTCCATTCGTCTACTTTAGCCTGATGTCCCGAGAGTAAAATATCGGGCACTTTCCAACCGTTATATTCTGCCGGTCGGGTATAAACAGGTGGTGCTAATAAATTATCCTGAAATGAATCGGACAAAGCCGACATTTCATCACCTATAGCTCCGGGAATCAAGCGAACTATAGCATCAGTCATTATAGCAGCTGGCAATTCGCCACCGGTTAACACGTAATCTCCAACAGTTATTTCTTTAGTAATCAAATGTTCACGAATACGATGATCTATACCTTTGTAATGTCCGCAAAGTATGATTAGATTTCCTGACATTGACAGACGATTTGCCATTTTCTGGTCAAATTTCTCTCCGTCTGGCGATGTGTAAATCACTTCATCGTAGTTGCGTTCGCTTTTTAGTAGTGTTATTATTCTGTCAATAGGTTCAATCTGCATCACCATTCCGGCACTAAACCCAAATGCATAATCGTCCACTCTACGATGTTTGTTTGTTGTATATTCGCGGAGGTTATGCACATGAATTTCCACAAGTCCTTTTTCCTGAGCTCGTTTTAAAATAGAATAATTCAGTGGACTTTCAAGCAATTCCGGTACAGCGGAGATAATATCTATTCGCATTTAAATCAATTAATAATGAAGAATTAATAATTAAAAATTGAATGCAAAGGTAAGAAAAAATGTGCCAATTATTCAGTATGATAATTTGCTAATGTGATATTATCGCCGTAGGTAAATAACAATTAATAACGCTAAGTAAATATCACTACAAGTTTGCAGCCATCCATTTTCGCAAAATATCGGGCGATTTTCCACATCGAGAAGCATAATCTGCGAATTGATTTTCATCAACTTTACCAATCATGAAGTACTTAGACTGAGGATGAGCAAAGTATAAACCACAAACCGAAGCATTGGGGAACATAGCTCCATTTTCTGTCAATTGAATTCCCACTTCATTAAACTTCAAAATTGGTTCCAACGCAAAAATAATAGATTGATCGGGCAACGAAGGATAGCCCACTGCCGGACGAATCCCGCTGTATTGAGTTTTGAGCATTTCTTTAACCGAAAGATTCTCATCGGCAGCATAACCCCAATATTCTTTGCGAACTTTCCAATGCAACCATTCGGCAGCAGCCTCTGCCAGACGGTCGGAAAGCGTTTTGGCTAAAATGGAATGATAAACATCATCGTCTTTTTCAAAACCTTCGGCATATTCTTCCACTCCTTGAATGGTGGTAGCAAAAGCTCCTATGTTATCGTTTTCGGCAGCAATAAAGTCAGCTAAAGAATAACAAAATCCATCTGTAGAAGGATGTTGCTGACGAAGCATGGGTAAAACAAATGTCTCACCGTCATTTTGAATAAAAATATCGTCGTCTTTTGCAATTGCAGAAAAAATACCAAAACTTGCTTTAACATGAACAATCTTTTCGTCCAGCATTTCCCTAAGCATCTCTTGTGCATCTTTGTATAATTTCAAAGCTTCTTCAGCTTTAGGTCGGTCAGTTTCTGGAAATTGCTGTAGCCAGCTCATTTTACAGGAAAGACAATCGTGAACAGTTTCAATTCCATCGTATTTGCCGGACATTCGCCAAGCCATAAAGAAAAATACCCAATCAATAAATGGTACAATCTCGCGCAAGTCAATGTCTGTAAGTTGAATTAAACCAGTAGTATTTGGTTTTATAGATTGATAGCTCATTATTTAAATGTTTTGAGAATTTAGGTATTATATATATTTTAAACGGAAATCTCAATTTCTATATAAAGTTATAGCTCCAGATTATCTCATGGAGCTATAACAGCGAATCGGAAATCTGTTTTGACAAGTGACAAATATAATTTGGTGCTAACTTGTTAATTTTCGTAACTAATTCAACGAAATATTGTTCAGCCTTTGTACTTTTTGTTGTTCAATTTTTCTAAGAATTTTTTTTGTTGGAACAAACTCAACAGTAAAAGTCTTTTTTCCTGTTTCAGGATTCACCTCGCCAAAGTGCGGGTAAAAAGTACCAAAAAACGATTTAACCGAATATCCTTGATCTAATTTTTCGTATAAAACCTTTTGAAACTCCAACATCGCTTCTTTCACTGTTTGTCGATCATAGTCGGAATTATCAATAATTATATCTATCATATCGTTCAAGGACATTACACCGTTTACTAACCAGGGCGGTACTTCTGAATTTTCGTTTTCACTCTTTTTATTCATAATACTGCAATTTAATATCATTTCAAGTCATTACAAAGTAGGTATATTCATGCCCGTAATTTTTCTATACAAATCCAAAGCATAAATATCTGTCATCCCCGATATATAATCCAACACCGCCATAATTTTTCCGTAAGCGGTAGGGCTGTTGGTTTCATATTGCTGGGGAATACGCATCAGCAATTGCTGCGAATAGGCTTTTTCGGGATTAAAAACCGCTGTCACCATATTATCTAGTAAAGTAAGAATAATTTTGTATCCGGCAAGTTCTACATCAAGGACTTCCGAAGATCTGTATATTTTAGCAAAAGCAGTCTTAGAACAGTTCTCGTATGCATCTGCCGTTTGTTTTGGCAGTTTTTTTATAAGAGTTGATTTGAATGTTCCCTCTAAAATTGCTTGTTCATTATCAACAAATACTTCCGAACATTGTTCAATCAATTTTCCAATAACTGAGGAGCGAAGGTATGCTATTTGTTCATTCACGTCGGTTACCATCTCCATGGTTTCGAGCAAACGTGCTTTTCTTTTCTCATCAAAAAAATCAAGAAACAATGCTTTTGTTTCGTCATTAGTCAGAATTCTTAATTTATGCGCATCTTCAATATCCATAATCTGATAGCAAATATCGTCGGCTGCTTCCACTAAATAAACCAAAGGGTAACGTGCAAAGCGGTTCGGATTATCAGCCAGCCGAGGAATTCCTAATTCGGTAGCAATTCTCTCGAAATCATCTTTCTCGGAATCAAAAAATCCGAATTTTTGCTTCTTTTCGTCGGAATAAATAGACGCATAAGGATATTTCACGATAGAAGCTAACGTGCAGTATGTTAGCACAAAGCCACCCGGACGACGTCCAAAAAACTGATGTGTCAACAGTCTGAAAGCATTGGCATTACCTTCGAAACATGTGCAATCTTTCCACTCTTCGGGCGACATCATACTCTTATACATCTGCCCATTTCCTTCGGAAAAATACGTGGCTGTGGCTTTTTCGCCCGAATGCCCGAAAGGTGGATTTCCTAAATCGTGCGCCAGACAAGCTGCCGAAACAATGGAACCTATTTCATCGATAAAAGGAGAAATTTCACTATCATTTTTTCTTAAACGATGCGCCACATTCACGCCCAGTGATCGTCCCACACAAGCCACCTCCAAACTATGTGTCAGCCTATTGTGAACAAATACACTGCCGGGAAGCGGGAAAACCTGCGTTTTATTTTGCAACCGACGAAATGGTGCCGAAAAAATCAACCGATCGTAATCGCGTTGAAATTCACTGCGGTCATCAGCTCGCTTTTCGTGGTAAGCTTCCATTCCGAAGCGTTTGGTAGAAAGTAGTTCGTTCCAGTTCATCATTTTTCTTTTGTCTCCGGTCTACTGTCTCCAGTCAATTCGGGCGACTGGAGTCTGGCGACTATTATTTAGTTAGGCATGTGAAAACTTTTCAATTCAGCCCGATGTTCTTTGCTTTTATTATTTGTTACTCTATCCATCCAAATCCAAAAGTTGACGCCGTGATTCATCTCTTTAGTATGACAAAGCTCATGTAAAATGACGTAATCTATTAAATGAGAAGGCAATAACAATAAATAAAGGGATAAATTGATGCTTTGAGCCCGCGAGCAACTTCCCCATCGAGTTTTGCTCGATTGTATTTTTACTTCTGAATACGTAAAACCATAAACTGAGGCCAATTGTTTTGTCCTATCCGGTAGAATTCGTTTGGCCTCTTTTCGCATGAAATAGCTGATTCCATTCCAGAAGTGTTCTTGTATTAACCTGTCGGAGCAATCTGTTCCAATAGGAAATTCAATACTCAAAATACTGTTTTTCAATGAAAAGAAAATATTTCTACGCTCACTCGGTTTTGCGTCTACACTGAAGGTATAAGTTTCTAGATGAGTATTTTCATTAATCAGTATATTGCTTTTAATCAATCCTTTTTCTAAAGTTGATTGTTTTTTTATCAGTTTAACGCGTACAGAATGAATGAATTTTAAAGCTTCATCCTGTGTAACCCTGTGGGGCATACTAACCCGTAAACCGGTACTCAATATGCGAACACGAATGTATTTAGCCCGGTCATTACGGACGAATTCAATAATTCCTAAATCGGCATCTGTTATCATTAGTGGCAAAAATTGGATAAAATTGAGTTTAAAACAACACAAAGGTACATTTTTTTTGTAAAGAAAGTGGGAATATTGTATTAAACGAATAACTTTGCATAAAATTTTCATGAACCTGAAATCGGCTCAAAAATAGTATAAACCGGCTGAAACATTAAAGATTATTGATAAAAAATATGATAAAAGCAAAAAACATACACAAAAGTTTTGGTGATTTAGAAGTGCTAAAAGGTGTT